>Ga0209960_1002531_pt1 | contig 17936 bp, 22 predicted proteins | sample ThiBiot_500_plan_2_FD_183947 | JGI IMG/M metagenome (GOLD analysis project Ga0209960, IMG submission 183947) | Wastewater bioreactor microbial communities from Cape Town, South Africa - Thiocy_expt_500_plan (SPAdes) | ecosystem: Engineered > Bioreactor > Thiocyanate-remediating >...
TTTTTTTTTTTTTTTTACAAGGTTCTTTTACCATCCAAAACAGAAAAAAAAAAAAAATTTCATTTGTTAATTTTTTTTTTTGGTTTAATTATTATTAGTTGTGGTTAATGACACAACAAACTAAGACCTAAAAATTCTTTTTTTCAAGAAAACTCTTTTATATTCTAAACTATTTTTTTATTTTATTTTTCAATCTAAAAGAAAAGCTTTGTGTTAAAAAAAAAATTAATTGTATTTTTTATTAATTTTTTTTATATTTATTTTTCCCGTTTAAGAATTTTATTGTTCAATTCGTAAAACCCGACTTTTGGCTCTCATTAAGTGTAGAAAAGTAAAGTGTGTGTAAAAGTAAAGTGTAGAAAAAGTTAAAAGTTAAAAAGAATGACTGGAAAAATAGGACATTATTTACTTGGAGAAACTCTTGGAGATGGAGCATTTGGAAAAGTTAAAGGTATGAAGAAAATAATTTCTTTCTTATTTTACAATTCATGAACTTACATTTCTTAATTAATTAATAATTAATAATTAATAAAATGTCAATAGCTGCAACTCATGACTTAACAGACGATAAAAAAGTTGCAGTAAAGATAATTAATACTAAAACTACTTCACCAAATGATCTGGAAAAAGTGAAAAGAGAAGTTCAAATAATGAAACAACTTAGTCACCCACATATTGTAAAATTGTACTTTTTATTTTTATTTTTGCTTTCTTTCTTTCTATTTTATGTTTGATAGTTCATTTTTCTTCATTTTATAATTTTTTTAAAACAACAACAATAGATACGAAGTTATTACAACTCCAACAGAAATATTTCTTATTATGGAATATGCTCCAGGAGGAGAACTTTTTGATGTTCTTCAAAATTCAGCAGTACTTTTTTATATAGAATTTTTGAATCCTAAAAAACAAAATTAACATTCACTATCATAACATTTAAGCTTCCCGAAGACAAAGCAAGAAAATATTTCCAACAAATCATCTCTGCAGTTTCTTATTGTCACGAAAATAATATAGCTCACCGAGATTTAAAACCTGAAAATTTATTATTAGATGAATCTCATGAAAATATCAAAATATCTGATTTTGGATTATCAAATGTAATGTTAGATGGATCATTTTTAAAGACTTCTGTTGGTTCACCAGATTACTTAGCACCTGAAATTGTTGCTGGAAAGTATATATTTTTTTCATTTTTCTTTCTTCCTCATTCTCTATTATTTATTTTATTTTATTTTATTTTATTTTATTTTTAATGTTCCAATGCATAACATTTTATACCTTTTTTTAGTCATTATTCTGGTGATGAAGTAGACGTTTGGAGTTGTGGAATTATTTTATATTTTTTACTTTTTGGAAAACTCCCTTTTCAAGATACTTCAATTCATGGAACATTTCAAAAGATATCTCGTGGAGAATTTTATATTCCAAATGGTTTATCTGAACCTGCATATTCATTATTAGATTCAATGTTAAAAGTTAACCCTATTGAAAGGATTTCAATTCAAAAAATTCGAGAAAATCCTTGGTTTCAAGAAAATTATCCTCAATATCTTGAAGATATTCATGAACCCTCTATTTCTTTTGATGATGAAATTATTGGACAATTAGCACAGGTTATTTTCATTTTTTTTTTTTTTCTATCAAATATCACATTATTTCATTTTACCTTTTCAAACCTTTTTTTTTTTTAAAAAAAAAATAGAAAACAAAATTTGAAAAAGAAAGTGTACTCCATTTTATTCAAAGTGACGTTGAAAATCCATTTAAAATTGCTTATGAGATTTTATCAGATCGTAAAGACCCTCATGAAAATGCAAAAAGTTCTTGTGTTTCAAAAGTAATTTTTTCTTTTCTTTTTTTCTCTCAATGAAATAATGTTCATTTTAATTTTTTATTTATTATTTTATTTTAGGCTGTAAATATTCAAACCAATAGTTACTTAAATGAAGAAACATCACCAATTTCTGTAAATTCTCCAGTTACTGTATTATCAACTTCCATTACCGATAAAAATTGTATTTTTTTTTCCTCTTTTCTTTTCCTTTCATTTACTCTCTTTCATTTTTCATTCAACAAAATTTCATTCTTTTTCTTCTTTCTTCTTTCTAGTTTGTCCTATCCCAACAAATCAAAGGAAAATGAAAAAATCGGCATGGAAATTTGGAATTTGCTCAAATGATTCCCCTACTGAAACAATGAATTCATTATTTGATGCCCTTATAAAACTAAATATGAAATGGAAAGTTTCAGAAAGTAGTCCTTATTGTATCAAAATTCGTCATGAAACTAAAAATGGAGATGTAAGTTTTCAATTTTTTTTTTAAAAAAAAATTAAAATTAACATTCACATAACAAAAAATTATTATAGAGGATAATAATGCAATTACAATTGTACACTATAAAGAATGATTTGTATTTAGTTGATTTTGCTTGTTTAGAGAACAAAAAAGGCACCGTTTTTGACTTTTTGTTGGCTTGTTCTTCGATTGTAAGTCAGCTTATTTAAATCACTCCAAGGATTTTGTATTTGTAAAAAAAAATTATTGCAAAATGAAATTTAAAATATTTTTTCTTCAAAACATTTTCCTTTTTATTTATTTCTAGTTTTACAAAAACAAACATTTTTTTTTTTTTTTTTTTTTTTTTTTTTTTTTTTTGGTTTCATTTAAAGTTTTAGCAACTGACACATTCCTTCATTGGAGTTATAAAACAAAAAAAGACCTTTTTTTGTATATAAATTACCATCCAAAAATAAAAAATAAAGAGTAAAAATAAAGAATCAAAGGAATCAAAGCGAAGTAGTAGTTAAGAAAAAGAAAAGAGTAAGATGCTGCTTGAGTTTGTTTGTTCTTTTGTGATTTTTTTTTTTTTTGATTATCGTTCCTTTTTTTTTTTGAAAAACAGAAAAAAAAAAAAAAAAAAAAACGATAACCTTATTTGGTTTTTTTTACTTTTTCTCTTCCCTCTTTTTTTCTTTACTTTCTATTTTTCTTATTTTTTGTTTAATAAATAAATCTTTCCAAAATAACTATAATATCTCACATCATTTCAAAAAAGAAACACAAAAATATCTTATGTTCATCAATATTTGATGGATTATTTGTTGAGATATTTCCAAAACTTTTGATTTTTTTTTTTTTTTTTTTTTTTTTTTTTTTTTTTTTTTTTTTTTTTTTTTTTTTTTTTTTTTTTTTTTTTTTTTTTTTTTTTTTTTTCTTATTGGATCAAAGAAGGGATAAGACGATATTCCTCTTTTTAATCTTATTTCTAGCTTTTTTAATTTGATATATATATATTATGATCATTTATCTGATAAAGGAGGACTAAAAGGAATTGATAATTGGGAAGATAATATAATATTATGTTTGGATTAGAATCAAAGAGAAAAATTTTTATTATTGAAATAACTGTTAGAAAACTATTTGGAAATATAAAGGAAGAAGTGATTTTATTTATAGAACTATATGAAGATTTGATATAAAAGACAATACTATTTTATTGATTTGATTTGATTTATTGTAAAGTTTTGAAGAAACCTAATTCTAATTAATAAATAAATAATTAATAGAGACATGCCCGCCGAAGAACATACACCAGAGGTTTTCTTTTTATTCTTGCGCCTATACTTCTTATTACTACAATACTTCTTCTCTTTCTATTTAATATTTGGTTTAATAGTTAATTAATTAATTTTTTTGAAATAATAAAAAAGGAATTCGAAGAAGCTTTGAAATACGTCTTCGACGAATACAACCAACAAAAAGATGGAAATATGACCAGAAAAGAATTTTTCACCTTCCTTTGGGAATTGAAACAAACAGCCAAACAAACTTTAAATGAAGGACAAATGATGAGTTGTTGGGTTCAAGTTAGTAAAAAGAAAGACAGCATTGACTTTGAAGGATTCAAAGAGTTAGAATTTTATATTTTATATTTTATATTTCTTTTTTGTATTTCTCTTTTTTTTTTCCTTCTCCTTGGATCCTTTAATTGATTTAATTTTCTTCTTTGTTAATAGTGGACTTGAAATTTGTTATGATAATCAATTCTTTGCAAGAGAAAATGGTGTTGCTCCTCAAAGTTATAATCCAAATATTAACACTGATGAGGATCCTTCTTCAGTTTTTTTTTTTTTCTTTCTTTCTTTTTTTTTTCCTTCTTTTTCTTTTTTTTTTTTTTTATTAAGGAAAAAAAAAAAAAAACCTTTCATCTAACAAATCTATGTCAACAAAAAAATAGTTCAATACATTGAAATTCAAGAAATCTCAAGGTATTGCTGCCTTCAACAAGATTTTGGAAGACGAACAACAATCACGTCAAGACAAGGGAGCAGGAGCTCGTCAAATGACAGTTTATGGACAACCTTCTCCAAATCCTCGTGGTCCTCAAGCAAATCATGGAGCCGGTGTCTTACCCCCAAGAACCAATGTTATCAACACTCCAATGCCCAACAGAACTGGACAAATGCCACCACCTGTTGCACAAAAACCTGGTGCCGCCACCGAAACCCCAACCCCCATCACCAATTTCCACATGAAGATGGTTCAATTACAAAAAGAAAAAGATGCAAAGAAAGCCGATGCCCAAAAGAAGATGGATCAAATTTTATCAGAAAGATACCAAGAACAAAGAAAACAAAGAGAAGAAGAAAGAAAGAAAGTAGAACAAGAAAAAGAAAGAAAAAGACAAGAAGAAATGCAAAGTATGAACACCGAACCTTTATGGATGCAAAATTTGAAAAACAAACAACAACAAAGAGCTTAATCCTTTTGGGTTAGTTAATTGTTGTTTTTAATCAGTTGTTTTTCCCTTTTTTTTGTCAAAATAAATAAGTTAATTTTTTTTTTCCAAACCAACTAACTTTTTCTTCTACTTTGTAAATTTTTTTGAAAAAAAAAACATTTCAATCATAGTTCCAAATTGTAGATTGATATTCCTCATCGATTTCAATAAATAATAAATCAAACAAGAAACAAGGAAGTTTTAAATTTTTTACAAACATCAAACTCCAAGCGATTGATTTCTCTTATTGATGATTGATTTTTGAATCAATCCAAACAAACAAAAAGTTCAGTAATTAAAGTTTGATTCAGTTCTTTGATTTGAATCTGAACAAAGTTTAATTCAAAGTTTAACGATTGTTTGTGTTTCCAGTTTCCATAAGATCAAAAAACTTCACTCCGACATCGTTTTCATAGCAAAAAAAAAAAAAAAAATTTTTTTTTTGGATTTTTCTTCAAATCTTCTTATTTTGGTATCATCGATCTCAATTTTTGTATTTTCCAACCAACCGATCTTCTCGATTCACGTGTCCAATGATGTTATGAGAAAAAAGGAAAAAGAAAAAACAATAAATAGGCGATGATTGAGAGAAATAATATATTAAAAAACACAAAAACAAAAAGAAAATAGAAGAGAAAACAATCAAGAAGTGCAAACAACAACAACAACATGTTCAAGAAGTACTTTCTTTTTCTTTATATTTTATCTTTATAACAATTTCTTATTTTCTGTCCCTTCTTTTTTTTTTTTTTTTTTTTTTTTTTTAGAATTCTCATTGCTTTCCTCTTCATCAACGTTGTTCTTTCTCAAGATCAACCAAAACCTTGGCCTCAACAATTCTTTGCTATTATCTCAAGGAATAGTACGAATCTTGAAACTGGTGAACCCCTTCCCTATCAATCAAATCATAAATGGTATGATTATGATATTTATTCAATGAAAAATGAATGCTCCGTGAATGGATGGACAATCTCTAATATTATTCAAGATAGAAAAGCTTGGGTTTATAATGTTGCTACTCAAAAATGTGCATTTACTTTCATGCCAGTAAGGATCGTTACACCTCAATGGATGATTGGAGGTGTTTCCATTGGAAGACAATTTGTTAAAGGAACTGAATGTGATTGTTGGGATAAAGAAGATCATATTTATTGCCAAGATGTTGCCACTAAAAGCACTAAAAGAGTTTATACTCCAGTTGATCAACTTGGAGCCTCAAATACAGAAGATTATGCAACATTTATTGAAGGAGCTTTTGATAGAAAAATTTTTGATCTTCCAGTTTATTGTCAAAATATAACGACAGAGTATAAAGTTGAAGAAGTTGATCCAGTTGGATGTTTTTTAAGTGAATAAATTAGTGTTATAATAATTATTATCAATTTCTTCAAAGGTAATAAGATAATGAAAATTGAATAAATATTGATCCCTTCTCTGATTTATTCAAAAATCACCAAATTATAAAATGAAATGATTCTACTTTCTTTAACAGTCAGTCGCCTTTGAAAAAAAAGAAAAGTTTTTGATTTTTATCAAATAGTTTTGCTGAAGATCTCAAAGGTTATAATATTGATGTTTTCTCTGAACAATTACAAAAATTTGAAAAAAATTTTTTGAAAAAAAAGTTTGATTTTCCTCAAATATCAAGAGATCTTTGTATATTTAGCTTCTCTAAATTTAAATTTATTTTTTTGCTGCTTGAATTCAAAATAATAATAAAAATTATAAAAAAGCTCAAGTAAATTCTTTTGGAAGATTCGAATTGAATACTCGACGAAACCATCTTTCGTTTGAATCAAAACAAAACAAAACAAATAATAAAAAACAAAATAATAATAAAACAAAAACACTAATAAATCTTAGTTAGGAGAGAAAAGCCTAAAAAGGGATGAGAGGATTAGTGGCGGTTGTTTTGTTGACTTTGGTCTTCACTTGTATTAAAGGTAAACCATTAACTTAACCCATTCTATAACTATAACTATAACTATAACACTACTATACTTAAATAGAATTGTTTTTTTTTTTAAAAATTGGATTATTTGTTCTTATTGTTTTGTTGTTTTGTTGTTTTGTTGTTGTGTTGTGGTGTAAATTTATGAAAAAGAAGGGAAATTATTGTTTCAAAGTTTGTTATTGAGTTATTTGACTGAATGAATATGTTGAAGAAAGTATTGAATATGTTAAGAGTAAAGGAAAAGTTAAGAGATAGTTTGGAAAATATGAAGTTGAAGTTTTGAATTTTTGATAATGAGATATATTTCGTTTTATTTATTTGAAGCGAAACTTTAGTTTCAATTTGTTTGTTTCATTTGTTTCAGTTTCATATTGAGCTGTTATATAATTTTTTTTTAAAAAAAAGTTTACTTATTAGAATTTTCTTTGAAAAGTTTTTTCTTTTTGTATATTTCTTGAAGCTTTAAATTCAAAAAAAAACTTGAAACATTTGTATAAATTACTTTTTTAAAAAAGGAGGAATCTTCAAAGTATTTTATTTTTCTAATAAATTATGATATGATATCTCCAAGTCAAATTAGAGCTTGAAATCATAAAAGAAAGAAATTAGACAATAAAAATCATAGTTAAAGCTATATTCAAATCCACAATTCGAAAGATTTTCACAATAACTCAGTAAATGAAAAACTTTTAGAAGTGAACTTACAATTCAAATAAAGTGGAAGAAATACAAATAACCAATCAATCAGTCAATCAATCAATCAATAGAAATGAAATGAAATGAAACTATTCTAAAATTATGAAATGAAAAAAGTAAATTGACAAGTAGAAAATAAAAAAAGGAAATCAAACTTATAAATATATTGAGAATATAATTGATTGAACTTGGATATCATTTAAATTTTTCAACACATATACACAAATTACTCACAATTCTTAATTTCAAATAGCTGCAGTTCATGAAGGTGATCGAAATGTCTTAGTTAATTTTTATCATGGTTTAGAAAGCAAAGGAACCCTTCCTTGGGACGTAGTGCATCATACTTGTGGTCTTCAAGGAATTCATTGTGATAATTCTGAACCTCAAAGAGTTATTAATATGTAAGTTTTCAATATTGATTTGCGTTTTTTTTTTTTTTAAAAAAAAAAAATCAACTTCTTATGTATTTATTTTTCTTCAAAAAAAAAGTTTCTTATACGCTCTAGAAATGGCAGGAACGATTCCAACTGAGTTCGGCCTCTTAACTGAACTTCAAGCACTGTATTATTTTTCTTTTTCAATTAAATTAAAGCTTTGTGACTTATTGAATTTTTTTTTTTTTTTTTGAAAAAAAAGAGTCATATCTGGAAATTATTTTGTCGGAACATTACCAACTGAATTGGGTGCTTTACCAAAACTTAATCAATTGTACTTTATTATTATCTATTTTTTTTAAGATTTCAATTTTATTTAAAATTTATTCAATCTTCAAAAATTCGATTAGATGGGTAAGAGACAACAGATTAGATGGAGTAGTGCCTCCAGAGGTTCTTAATTCTCAAATTCAAGTTTTGTAATTTTCTCTCCTTCTAATTTTTATTGAATTTTTTTTTTTTTTCTAATACAATTTATTCAAGATATTTGGCTGGAAACTACTTTGATTGTCCATCACCAGATTACTCGGACTTACGATTCTCTGGTTTTATAAGTCAAGACTCTGATCTTTTTACCTCACAATGTGGTAAATTTTTTTTTATTTTATTTATTTTATTTTTGTTCCTGTTTTGTTTGATTTGTTTTAAACAGAATCATCAACACTTAATAATTAAACAGAATCTGCTTGTGGTCAAACTCCTTGTGCAGTCAATGAAACCTGTTCACTCAGACATTATGGTCAATATGCATGTGATGGTATTTTTTTTCTTTTCAATTTGATTTTCATATTTATAATTTGTGGATAATTTGTTCTTTTTTTCTCTTTCTTTTAGGAATAAATCCTAGTCCTGGAAATACGATATCTCCGATTCCTATGTTCTTCCTCACAATTATGAGTGTCTATTTCTTTGTTCAAGCAATTTTGTTAAACTAATTTTTTTTTTTCCTTCTTCAAACTTTGAATATTATTATTATCACTTGTTTTTTTTTACAAAAATAAAATAAAATAAATTTGTTTTAAATTTCTTTTTCAAAAAAAAAAAAAATGAAAATATGATTTATTTTTTATTTATTTCCAAAAAGTAAAAAAGATAAAAGATAAAAAAACATTATGGATTATGGATTCCATGAAGAATAAAAATCCTCTTGATCCAATATCCTAATTCCATTTCTAAAATCTGTTGAATCAACTTTACCCATTTTTGAGACATCTAATGTTTCCCAACATCTATCAACCTAGTTTTAATTTTTGATTTGGTTTTCATTAGAATTCTTCCTGAATAATTGAAGGGAAGAAAAAAATTTTTTTTAAAAAAGTAAGAAAATAAACTTGTTTGTCTGTTAAAAATGTCTTTCCAAACTCATATAAAAATTCAAAAAAGTCCAACTTGGTCATATAACCATCTCCATCACTGTCATACATTTCAAAAAGGTTTCCAGCAGCGGAATCCAATTGTTCCTAATAAATATTTTTTTTTTTTTCTTGTCTGACAAAAGAATGGGAAAAATAATAAGAAAGAAAATCACAGTCCAAGGTTCAGGCTCTTGTGCATCAACGCCATCAGGTTCTTGATCCAATTCTTGTACATAGCGAGAAGGGAAATAACCTAATTTTTGATTTTATTTAGAAATAGAAGGAAACCAAAGAAAAGAGTTTTTTTTTTTTACCTGATTTTCCTAGGGAGGCTTTTGTTGCTGGGTCAAGACAAGTTCCTTTCCAATTTCCAGAAGGGTCTTTCTCTTCAATTCCAATAAGTTCACCTTTCGTAAAACTTAATGCCTCATCATCATAGGCTATTTTAATTTTGAAAGTTGAAGAATTTTCTTTTTTCCTTTTTCTTTTCTTTCATTTCAAATTAAAATAGATAAAAACAAACCATTTGGAACATAATCTTGAACTGCTTCAGCATAACATAAATAACTTGGAGAATAAATTGCATCATCAGAATCAGGATAACTTCCTTGTTTTTTAAGTTTATTTGGATTTAATTCTGCAATATCCTTTTCCATTAATAAAATAGTCTCAGCTAAATCCGCTGTTTGTGGAGTTTGATTTCCTTTTCCAATTTCATTTAAAAGTTTATCTTTTTCTTCTTGAAAATTTTCAATTCCCTTTATTTTTAATTATGGTTTATTTTTTAACATTTTTTGAATCGGTTTCAAATTAACATAAGAGAAGAAGAAAAAAAGTATCATACATTTTTTTCAGAAGATTTTTCAACATCTTTTTTCCAATTTGCTTGATTTCCATCTCCTTTTGAAGCATTCATAGTATGACGATAACGTGAAACATTTCTTCGAAGACTTTATTTTTTTTGATTTTGTTATTATGATTTTTTTTCTTCTTCTTCGAAATGTAACTCAATTTCAGAATAAACTCACTTTTTGATAGCAGCTTTTCTTAATACTTTGAGTTTGAGTGCTTGTTTTTTTTGAGCTAATTCAGAAGCTTTTTGAAGTGCAATAAATTCAAGAGTTTCTTTTCCTCCTGCATTCGATACAGCATTACTATCATTATTATGATCATTAATAAATATAAATTGAAAAAAAAAAATTATAAGTTTGAAATATAAATTACCTTAATACATTGATCCATCCCCACATTTCTTCATCATCTTTAGCACAACAAATATAAATACGATCTGGGGTTGAAATTTCAAATGCAAATGGTTTACTTGCCTATTTTGGTGAATGGATTTGAATTAAAGGAAATTATGCAGTCTGAAGAAGAAAAAAAAAAAACTTTTCGAGATGCCAGCTCAAATCCTTGACAATCTTTTAATAATATTAATCCTTGAGGTTTGTCTTCCTATTAAAAAAAAAAAGTTTTTTTTTTGTTAATTGTCGTCAACTTTTTTTTAAAAAAAAGAATAGAGACTTTTTCATCTTTATAATATGCAAGAGTTGATTCTCTTAGAACAAACCACCGCCTTTTCCAAGTCTAAATTCAAGAAGAAAAACAAAACCATCAGTAAAAACTTTTTTTTTTCAAACAAACAAAATCAAAAAAAAAAAAAAGTAATTACTTTAATTCTTCCACCTTGTTTTATTAAATATCCTTGTTTCATGATTTTCTAATTGATTAATTAATTTTAAAATTTTTGTAATTTTTTTTTCGTCCAAATAAATCAAAATATACAGTATCCATTTTGATAAAATTTGAAAGTTCATCTTGGGGAATTATTTCATCATCATCATCAATAAATCTTGAAGCTGAAACATTATTTCCATCAACAGTATTTCCAACAATTTCTAGTAACACAAACATCCATTGATCCATTTCTTCTTTTGTATTTGCCACAATAATATATGTTCTTTCTTTTGTTACAATTTCAAAAGCATTTCCTTTAACATCCTTTGGATCATGAAGAAATTAATTAGTAAGATAAAAGAAAAAAAAAAAATTATTTTTTTTTAATTCATTGATTACCTCTGTCGATGCCATTCTTACATCAAGACATTTTTCTAAATCAATAGTTCCTAAAATTATCGGATCCTTGAGGGATACAAAAATTGTTTAAAGTTTTGGAATTAAGAAAGAAAAAAAAAGAAATAATTGAAGTTACCCCTTCTTGTTTAAAATAAGAAAACAAATTATCTTTTCGAAGTACGAACCAGCGTTTCTTCCATGACTTTTTTTGAAAAAGAAAACAGTTATTTTAAATAAAAACATAAGAAATAATTAATCAATTAAACTTTACTTTATAACCTCCACCTTGTTTTGTAAGCCAACCTTGTTTTACAATTGCAAGTCCATCTGTATCTTGTGCAGGAATTGCATTTTTAATTGCTTGAATCCAAGAAGTTTGTTCTTCAGGACTTTGAGCAAAAATAATATAAGTTCTTTCTTGGACTGCAATTGCAATAGCATTTGGTCCTTTAGAATCTTGAACTTCTTCAACTGATTGGATTCTTCGAAGATAGATTGTTCCCAAACACTTTCCCAACTATAAATGGATGGATTTTTTTTGTGATTTAAATTTAAATTTAAGAGAAAATAAAATAAATAAACATAAAACAAACAAAAGTTGAAAATACCTTTTCTGATTTGAAGTATTTAATTGAAGTTTTTGATAAAACGAACCATCTTTTTTTGATTGACTAATATTTTGTAAAACAATTTATTAAATATCAAATCTTTCAAGGGGAAAAAAACAAAACACAAGGTAAATTACCTTCCTAGAACCTCCTTTTTTCGTTAGCCATCCAACTTTGATTGTCTAATAAGTAAAATAAGTTATTTAGATTCTTTTTTTCTTTCCTTATCTTTCTTTGAGAGTTTAAATGTGTATCAATTTCAAAGGAACTTTTTAATTTGAGTCATAATATTTGAGTCCTATTGTCTAAGATCTTGATTTTCTTTTTTCAACCTTGAATATTTTTTGAACTTTCTTCAAATTCAAATATGTATAATCAAATATATAATTCCTCCAAAATTGATCACATTTCAACTTCAAATTTTATATAATCTTTCATAAAATCATTAAAATAAAAAGAAATTACTGAAGCAATAGTTTCAACTTCTTCAATCTCCTCAGTTCCTTCAGAGTCTGAACTTCCCATCTTTCCTAAGTTTTTCTAAACAAATAAACAACAATTGATACTCCAAAGAACAAGCAACAACTGAATGAATCTATTATATTATTATTTGTTTCATGTCAATAACAAATTGACTTTGAAATACAAATGAATGAATAAAGGAGAAGAAAAATAAAGGGAAACAATAAACTAATATATGAAATTCTTTGGTTCTATTCTATTCTATTCAACTCTATTCCTATTCTATCAATGTTCAATTCACATATAAACTACTAATTTCTCGTTCAATTTATTGTTATTATTGTATATTGTTTGATGGATTGAATGTCGACATTTATGAATCTTTTGACAATTTGAATAATGTTATAAAATAATGATAACATATTGAAATTAATATATTTGAATATAATATAATTGACTATCAAATACAAAAGATTCTAATTGATATAAAACACCATCTTCTTTATCATCTTTGTCATCTTCTTTGATCATCGAATCAAATCAAATCCGAGTTTTATGATTATTATTTTAAAGTGTTTATTTTTCTCACAACTTCAATAATTACAATCTCTTAATATTATTATTAGTCTGAATGAAGTATAATAATTTCAACATATTTAAAGTATATTTTATATTTTGTTCTTCAAATGTGATCAATGAGTGAAGATATAAAGTTGATATAAAGTTGATATATTGTTTATTGCTGCTAATTCATTTCACTCATTGTTTCTCTTCAATTATTGTTTTTCTTCAATTATTGTTCATTATAATGTTTTCTAATTTCTCCAATATTATAAATTATGAAATAAAAATAATATGAGTTATAACTTCAATTCTCACTCCAAACTCAAGTTTGGTATAAGAGAGTTGTTGTTATTGGACTGATTCATTCATTCATTATTTCTCTATTTATTATCCATTTTTTAACTTTGTTTATTAAAAAATATACGAAGGAATCATAATCAAGAGGGTTGTAAGAGTATTTATTGTTGGTTCGAAGTAGTATTAGCATTGTTATAGTTTGTTATAGTATTGTTATAGTTGTATAAGTGTTATTTGAATGATGTTTGTAATAACTTTTGTTTAAAGTGCAATGTTTTTCTTTATTTGGAGTCATTTTCTTAGAAAAAACTGCCTTCTTTTTTAATTTATTTTGTTTTTTTTTTGATGAAACTGAAATGAAATCTTTCAACTGACTCAATGATTGTTTTGACTGAAACTTCTTCTCATTTGAATTATTAGAATATTTATTCATTCACTAAAGATTATTATCTTCTAAAGTACTTTAATTTTGATCTCTCCAAATATATATTTTTATAAACACAAACTTATTTCAATTTTTTGGAAATCAAGTTTGAAAAATCTTCGCGTGAACTTGGTTCTTTCTTTCTGAATTTCATTTATTGATGAATGAATGAAGAGATTCTCTATCTCTAGCTTTCTAGTTTTGAATGTTTAGTGCATGAGATGTCAAGAAAAATTTTAGGTTTTAGTTTTAGTTTTAGTTTTGGACTCTGACCTGTTTTTTTTCTTTTCAAAACTTAGGAAAACAATTTCCCTTGTCATGAGATGCTATGGACTCAATGAATTGAAGAACCAACAAGTTGGGTAATACCATATTATTTGATGATAATAGTATTTGAATTAGTTTTATGAATGATTCAAAGCTTGAAATGAATTAGAATCAACGCTTCTTATAAGCTTTCCACATCATCCAATAATTGTTTTGTTTGTTATGATGCTGTGTTTTGGTTTGACGTGTTCAACTCTCAAACTTCTGAAAAGTATAAATACTCCCAATGATTTTCTTGTAAGCTTTTTTTTTTTTTTTTTTTTTTTTTTTTTTTTTTTTTTTTTTTTTTTTTTTTTCAAAAAACACAAAAACAACTTTATTTCTTACTTTTCAATCAACAACTCAATTATTTTTAAAAGTTACTTCAAAAACACACAAGGAAAAAAAAATAAAAAAATGGGAATTCTTATTTCAAAACTTTTCTTTTTATTCCCACAAAAAGAAGCTAGAATCTTAATGCTTGGACTTGATGGTGCTGGAAAAACAACTATTTTATATCGTCTCAAACTTCAAGAAGTCATTCATACACTCCCTACAATGTAAATTTTTTTTTTCTTTTCTTTTCTTTTCTTTTCTTATTTCATTTTTATTTCCAAATCGTTTCTAAACTTTTTCAATAAATTATAAAAGTGGATTCAATGTTGAAAGAGTAGAATTCGGAAGACATAATTTAACTATTTGGGATGTTGGAGGTCAAGATAAAATTAGAGCTTTATGGAAACATTATTATCAAGGTGCAGATGCTCTAGTTTTTGTTGTTGATAGTAACGATAGTGAAAGAGTTGACCTTGCAGCAGATGAATTACATTATCTACTTTCTGCACCAGAATTATCAAAGGCATCAGTGTTAATATATGCAAACAAACAAGACCTTCCAAATGTCATGAAAGTAGATGAAATTGCAAATAAATTAAGAGTCAAATCTTTTGGAAATAGACAATGGTATATCCAATCATGTTCTGCATCAACTGGTGAAGGTATCTATGAAGGTCTCTCTGCCTTAAATTCAATGCTTTCAAAATCCTCTTAATTCTCTTCTTTTTTGATTGTTTATTTTGTATTTTTCTATTTGCTATGTAAAAAAACAATAAAATTATATATAATAATATACTTCCTTTTCTTTTCATTTTTTCTTCTTCTTCTTCTCTTCTTTTTTTCTTCTTCTTCTTCTCTTCTTTTTTTCTTCTTTTCTTTCCTTAGAAGAAAAAAAAAATGATAATCGAACTTACTTTTATTTTTTTGCAATAAAAAAAAACAAACAATATAAACAATCACTTACAGGAAGATACACAATAAGGTTACAATCAAAACAATAATACAGAATGGAAGCCAAGTTTTAATAACTCCTCCAAAACTATTTATTTTTTATTTATTTTTATTTTTATTTTTATTTTTATTTTTATTTTACATTTAATTTAAAAACAAAAGAAAAAGAAAGAAACCTAGTATATTTTCCAAAAAGAAACATTAAAAAAGCTAATTTGACCATATTCCAACTATGAGTATTTGAATATTTCATCCTAGTTAAACAACACCCAACATGAGAATGACAATTATCCCAACAAAGAATATGCTATATGTTGAATGGAAAAAATTTTAAATGTTTCTTTACAGAAGAATAAAATAATAATAAAAGTTCAAACCATTCTATTTGAATAAATATCATTTCCTTTTTGAATTGCAGTATCCCAGCTTTCATCAAATACTTTTGAGGGATCAAGTTGATAATATCTATTCATTCATTGTTTTTCTTTTTCTTCTTTTCAATCAATAAAAACAAAAATAAATCAACAAACCTTGTCGGATTACCAAAAGTTAAACGTCCAGACTAACAATTAAAAAGAGATTAATTCAAAGAAATAAAATAAAAAATATTTAAAGCTTTACATTGATATAATAAGGTCCAGCAAAATCATATATCGTTCCATAGCTTGTAGCTATTCCCAAATGACCAACAAAAGGAAGAATCCAACTTTATTTATTTAATTTGAGAGAAATTTACAAAAGAAAAAAGAGAAGAATAACAATAAATAAGAAAGTAAAAAGTAAAATAATGAAATGAATACGTTAGTATAGGAATTGGAGTCCAAACAAGACAATAAGGGTACTTGTTGTTCTTTGGGTCGACTTTCAATTCACCAGATATTAATCCCTCCTCTGGATCCAACGCCATTCTCTTGTTTTTTTAAAATTGATTGATTGATTGATATTGAGATCTTTATTATTATTATTAAAACTGTTGTATCCAAGAAGTTTAATTGAAAAAAAAAAAAGAAATTTTGCAAGTCTTTATTATTTCTACAATTTACTGTGTTGATTTTTTTGCTTGGTGATAAAATCCTCTGTTATTTTAATAAGATCTTCTATGTTTGATTGCGAAATTTGAATATGAACAACAAGGCGACAAATGTTTTTGGAGGTTGAAATAATAATTCCATGAGATTTTAATTCCTTTTCCCACTCTTGTAATTTAAATGTGATTGAAGGTGAAGGAGTTAGCCAAACCATATTTGTTTCTGTTGGAAAAACGAGATTGAATCCCAAAGAGGTCTATTTGAGTTTGATTTTAATAAAATATCAACTCAAATCTTACTATTTCAGCAATGAAAAAAAAAATAAATAATAACCATTCGTTGACTTAGAAGTTGTGCTTTTAAATGATCTTCTTTCATTAAAGGCCAATGATTATCAATTGCATAAATGCAAGCTCCAGCTAAAACTCCAGCCTGTCTCCAACCTGAACCAAATAGTTTACGAAAATGACGAGCCTTTCGAATAAATTCATTTGATCCTATGAGAAAGTTGATTAAAATTAAAGTCAAATGAGTAAGTACAAAAGTAAAATAAAAACAAAAAAGTACCTGTTAAAACAGAACCAATTGGTGCGCCTAATCCTTTGGAGATACAAAGAGAAATCTTTTTTTTTAAAAAAAGAAGAAAAAAATGAAGAAATTGCCTAATAAAATCAAATTCACGGCGAAAATAAAATCAAAATATTAACTGAATCAAAATATTTTCCATATTCTTTAAAAGAAATTCCTGTTGAAATGGATGCATTCCATAATCTAGCTCCATCAAGGTGCATAACCAATTTATGTTCGTCCACAACTTCTCTTATTTCTCTAATTTATAATAATTAGCTCAAGTTCTTTGAGTAAAAGAAAGAAAAAAACTTGATATTTTGAAGAGGTAAAACCATTCCATTTAAAGTATTTTCAAGACAAACTAAACGAGTTGGTGTTTCATGGACATCACCTGGCTCAATTATTGCTTCTCTAACTTGAGAAGCCGTAATATGACCACTACTTGATGTTGGAGTAATTGAATATAACATAGCTCTTGAATGAAAAGCAACACCACCTTAAATTTATTATTTATTTTTTGATGAAGACAAAAAATGAATTAATAACTCAATAAATTCATCAAAAAATACCAGTTTCATGAATGGCGATATGAGATCTAGAATCGGCAATAACTGAATCAAGTGGACGAAGATGAGTTCTAATTGCAAGTTGATTTGAAAGGGTTCCTGTTGTACAAAATAAAGCAGCTTCATGACCACACAAATTTGCAACTTTCTTTTCCAATTCAATCACAGTTGGATCTTCCTATTTTTTGGTTACTTTGGTTTAATTATTTTGAAAGAAAGGAAAAAAAAAGAAACTTCATAAACATCATCTCCAACAGGTGATGCGCACATTGCTTCAAGCATCTTCTTTGTTGGTTTTGTCACTAATTCATTGTTTTTTTTAATTAATTATAGATTTTTGGAAAAGCAAATAAGAAAAATAAAATAAATTTTTGTCAAAAAAAAAAACCTGTATCACTTCTAAAATCAGCAAGGACCTTAGATAATACTCTTGTTGTTCCATACTTTGCCATGATGTCTTTTAGTGATTGCTATCCTCCCAGGATTCAAGAAAAATTGAAAGAAAAAAAAAAAAAAAAAAA
>Ga0209960_1002532_pt1 | contig 17916 bp, 15 predicted proteins | sample ThiBiot_500_plan_2_FD_183947 | JGI IMG/M metagenome (GOLD analysis project Ga0209960, IMG submission 183947) | Wastewater bioreactor microbial communities from Cape Town, South Africa - Thiocy_expt_500_plan (SPAdes) | ecosystem: Engineered > Bioreactor > Thiocyanate-remediating >...
CCAGTTTTTTGGCAATGTCAAAATTACCCGATTCTCGTGGTTCACGTGATTCCTGCTCTTAGTAATTGATAAATATCAACAACAAACATATCACTAGGTGTGCATTAATATGATCTATCTATTGGTGGTAGGTTGAATATTCTAAGGGTATTACTAATAGAGAAAACTACAATTTAAAAAAACAAGTACGTGATTCCAACCTGATTCACGTGATTCCTATTGTTGGTAATGGGACTATATTGAATATGAATATATTATGATATAACTGACATAGTAATATAAACAATAAAAGTATTTGTATAATTTTAGAGTTTTACCTAAGCGAGAAAATTTGATCGGATCAAACCATAGGGCGAGATCTATTATTTTATATTACTCCCTAAGAAAATATAAATTCAAATAAGTTAATTCCACACACGTTCTCTTGAGAGTTATATCAAATACTTATGTGGTACTATTTAATATGCATGGTAATGTAGGTCCTGAGGGCATTTAAAAGATTATCAAAGCGAGGAAATTCTGTATCTGAGAAGCTTGTAAATCTATGCCAAATGAAGGTGTTTGTTATTATTATAATAAGAATTCTAAATTAAAATGGACCGGCACTGGTGAACAACAAATACGCAATTCAGCATTTTGCAAAAATCGAAATCTAAACCTCTATTTACTACAATTCTTCAGAATCCGTCTCGTCGCTCATTGCCTCTAAAGAAGAAGAAAGCTCTGCGTTACCTTCTATTCCGGTAGGAGTGAGTGTTTGTTGTGTCTCTTGCATGAATTCGATGCACTTCCTTTCGTAGCGGTACTTGTTCATATCTCGATTCGTCCTGATCACAAACGTCTGGCTATAACGAAAATCGCCAACAATGATGGTGATGGTTGTATTCTTCTCCGGGGGCATTAGACAGCGTCTCCTGGTGGTCTTGGTGGTAGGAGAAAACTCTTTTTGAGCTGGAGGAAGTATTTCGGGCTTTCTGTCAGTTCTTTTGCGGAGTGCATCTTCACGCACGGGCTGGTCGACGGGATCTAGTGAAACGTGATGCAGGTTGACACGAGAGTCGAGGATGATTTCGCCGTGGTGCTTCGGATCTTTTCTTTTTAGAACATATGATGGGTTACCTTCACAAAATAAATAGCAAGAATATTAACATATATTCTAGAAACTCAATGATGCAACATAAATATATCACTTCACTGACCAAAACAAAGCAGATCAAGTATAATTGTTTTGACATTTCGTGATCTAATTATGTAAAAATTACTTACTAACAAAAAATTGGACCTTAAAGGTTTTCCAATATGATGAGGGTGAGTAACGGAGGACTATTTGTAGATCTCTTTGGATTGGAATGAAGTGATCCGAGGACCCTAATTTGACAAACGCTGTAATATACACTTCCATCATCGGTCTGTAGAGAAGCAAAAGGTATTTAGCTTTTTTTAATCGGTATTTGAACTTATTAATTTACTCACTGTTGACAGGAGATCTGGCTTGTAGTACTCTCGTTCATTCTCTGCGAAGGTTATTGTCGTTACTATTGGTGAAAATGGTTGGTTGTGGGTTTGCTGTCAAGCTTGCTATATAGCTCTTTTGTTGGATTTAAAAGGATTTGAAGTGTTCTGCAATCAAGAACAGAAAAAAATTTGTTTTCAATTTTAGATCCTTGACGGGTATTGACATGCATGGAAGCGCTTAGCATTCACTACTCTAGATTAGCCGTTTATAGTAACTTCTTATTAATGACATATTTGATACTAGTGGTATTTAAAAGTTGCACATCATTCGCAAAAGTAAAATTTCTTTGTAAACAATTAAAGCCGATCATTCTATATGTCGCATGTTGCACCTTTGGGTAGGGAGAAGAGAATTTATTTCCAGGTTGGATACTAATAAAGTTTTGGCTCACTTCCGCTCGGAACTAAGCAACACTTGTGTTTGCAAATCGTGATCGTCGTTTTTGCTACTCTGTGAGTTTAATGTATTGTTTGACAAGAAGAATTGCATTTTCTTCTCTATTATCTGTTGCGTAGCCTGTTCAAAGCTGATGAAAGCTTGATAATACGGGGTTACTTGAATAAAATACACTACATAACCCCAGTCATGAAGAACTCGAAGCACTGAGCTTTTAACTATGGTTTTGATTGTCTTCTCCGATATTAATGAGCTTGCTTTGTAATGCAAACTAAGGGTAAACGATATTCCTCTTTGATTTGAGTTGTCGTTGTTTTTTGAGGCAACGCTTGCATAAATGGAAAATTGAATTGGGATCATGATCTCGCTTTCTTTTACTTTTGAGGAGTTAATGTCCATTCCAGATCTAGTTGGTTATACATAAAGTGAATCTGGATTGTTTTGTGGATGAGCTCAGGCAATTTTCTATTCCTCTAATTTCTAATAAAGATTTGTGCGCTATTTTAAACAAATATAGTAACACACAAAAGCAAAATCCGCGATTGAATCAAATCCGAATCAAATGGATTCATCATCAAAATCAATCACCTTGTGGGTCCTAAAATACAAAAGAAATAAATCAGTGCATTGGGATAACAAGCAAGTTATTTGGTCGTATCCAAGCTCGAGTTTTGTCGGAGCTTTACGCAATTTGGTTAATCAAATTGGCGAACCTGTTAAGGGAGACCCCGAGGGTGGTGTCATTACTACCAAAGAGCATTGGGACGCATCTATCGAAATATTCAAAGTGCAAAGAGTAGATATCGAGACGGATTAACACTTTTTGACGTGTCCGCTCCGCTTCTCATCAATGACATTTAAAGTGACTTTGTTGTAGTGCTCCCATTGTGCTTGTCGTGTTGTGGGCACAGGTTAAGGTTGTTTTGACAACAGAAAATAAATAAAAAAAAATGATTTTTTTCGCACTTAACGGCATCATGATTGCCTCATTGTAATGAAGGCGCAGTTAAGATTCTGTTTAAGGTTGATCAAACCTCTTAATTCGCTGAAGAGATTCTTTTTTTTGACCAGATGAGTCAAAGACGATAATTTTTCTCCCCTCGTTATCACTATTGTCGAGATTGGTTCTTTTATCACTGAGAAACCCACTATTGCAAAGCTATTTAAAACGAAGAGGGCTAATTGGGGGCATGTTTTGTTCACTATTTAAACGTGGTGAAAGCGGATTGGCTGTAGGAAGGGAATTTCGGCTGGCGGCAATTCTCCGGTTGTCACCTCATGCCATTGAAACTGATTTAATATTTATTGTGTTACTATTAATACATAACAATATCACTCCTCCAAATGGATCATAAACCAAGTGCATTAGTATTAGTTGTGTTTGTGCTGGTGCTCTGGCTAACAACGCTTACTGATGGAGCAACAACTGTATCTCCTTTGCCTTCTCAATACTGGGTCAGTGGAATTTACCATTCTCAAAACAGTAGCTCTTTATTCCAACTGGTAATATCTCCGATGCTACGTTGCTATCCTGCTTCCAACTGGAATCCTTCCTACTTGGCAGGAAGCAGCAATGAATCTCGTTATGCCATCTATAGAAATGGAAGCCTAGACATTATCTTCTGTAACTCAACGAACTGTACTAATTGTAACTCATTCGCTACTTTGCCACTGAATCAATACATTGCTAATTTTACTGGCTATACTATGTTCTTGGTTAATCAACTGCCACCAATCCAGCCTGGATCGACAGTGTATGTTCAACAAAGTGCCCACACGTGCCCTGCTGGTAGCAACTCCACCTACATCCACTCCATAATAGTAAACTCTCCTTCTTGTAGACGAACATCCGACGGTACTATTGTTGGGTCGTTTTGCAACGGAACTGGGCAGGTGACTGTATCACAATGTAGGGATGATCAATGCCTTCAAGGTTGTAAAGTGGATACCTACACCCCCTTTGACACGTGCCGATATTCGTATTGTGTGGGTGCCCTTTCGATCATTGCAACTCCAAATGATACTCCTAAATCAATTCTGAGTGCTACTTCGAATAGCTCAAAATTTGTACACCTACCAACGATATTGCTCTTGCTTTTGAAAGCGATGGCAGTTGTAATGTAAACAGATCATTAAAGGGTTCATTTTTATGTAAAGTTAATTTGTAACTGTTTATAGTACTCGTGTTGATTAATGAAATAACAGGAGGCCAAAACCAGATTGGTTAGCATAATGTCCATAGTGCCAAGGTGCCAAACATGGGCAGAAGAAATATCTCACGCTTCAAGTGTGTGCGAGATTACATCTTTCTCAACGGTTTATTGATAGAAATTTTGCTGTTATCCCAAACGCTTTGTTTTCTAATAGCCTTTTATTTAAATACCATAAAATTCAAGTAATGTCGTTTTAGTAAATCTGATCTCAAACAACGGGCAACATTACGGAGTTCCGATTTTTTGGCGGTTGCTCTCCCGATCGTGCATCATAACTTACACACGAGATTCAACAATAGATTATCCATGAACGAATTACTTCAAATTCGTCGTAGCGGAGTTTTGCCGCTTTTAGAGATCAAGGCAGGTTTGGGATTGCAACTGCTAGATTAGCATCACTATGTTCGGCAAGTAATAATAAAAATATCAATCAATTATATGATCTATTATCACTGGCCATTATCCACCATTTAGCGCCGTTCGAAAGTTTGTGATCACAAATCAGCTGATTTGACATGAATATTTAAATGCCAAGTATTATGAATTACCAATTTTAGATTAGGCATTAATACCATCTGCACTGTTAATACAAGCACAAACAACGCTCAATTGGTCATGATACTCCTTCGCATCATCGTCGCTCTGCTTGTATTACATCTAAAAATATCAGAGGCAATTCCCTGCTTACCAAAAGATTATGTGGAGACAATAACACACTGCATTAATGGTTTACAGACGTTATCAAACCTAAAAAAACCACACATCAATTGTGTTGGGGAAGAGAGCATTATAATTGGTAACACTCCATGCACTCTGAAAAAAGCATCTCTCTCCGATCGTATTATAGCCTCTGCAGCTAATTTATTTTCTCCCTACCTTCCCGTTCATAAATATTCTCAGGTAGATCCGGTAAGTACGCATAAACGTGTAACAATTTCAATTTTAATTCAATCCAAGTAGATGTTTGGACATTTACATGCCGGACAACAGATTAATGGAGTCCAAGTCATGTACACTAATGGAGAGCAGCTCGGAGTGTTTGCTTACTTTATAAGAGAATTCATCAAAGTTATCCTTTCACCTATTTCCATTTTAATGTCATTGCTCATGGGTAAAGTTGTGCTTGCTCATGATACAATAATGGGGACGGATGCCTACTATGTGAGTAATAATGATTTTAAAAAAGAAATTAATTGTTCACAAATTATGGTAGGTGGACGAAAAGATACTTTCACAAGCATTAGAGATCATGGAAATGAAATTATTGAAGCAAAGTTCGACAGATTTTTCGTACGAACCGCTCTCACAAAAAATGCTAAACTACATACCTTACTGGAATTCATCTATATCGTCCAATGTTGAGCAGTATTTTGCCATTACGTGGTATGGTTTTACGATATGCTTCATCGTTAGCATATTGGTCGCACAGATTTACTCCTCATCGAAGATATCGGACAACACTAAATTTCTCATATACGCTATCATTCGACGAACATTAATACTTGCCTACTTCATTTTGTGCGTACGAAACCTGTTCGATTATTCTTACAAGGTAAATAGTGTATATAAATCTACGAGTATACACAATTCTAAATAGTTTGCAATGCAGAATGCTTATTGGTATTACGTTTTACGTCATTTGGATCTGCCGACGACATCAGATGAAAGCCTTTTTAGATTAAGACAACTTGTCACATGGTTTGTTTTACTACGAAATGAAGAGAGATTTTGTGATGGTAAGTTTATAACTAAAGATGTTTGAATATCCTGTAAAACTAATGGCGACTAGGTGCTTGGCTTCTAGTCAGCATATATTGCGCCTACAGCATCTCTATTTTATGGATAAGAAAAACACCGGTTGTCGAATTACTTGTTGTTGTTTGTAAATTATCAGAAGTTGCCTACGTACTATACAGTTTCATAACGTATAGTTCGAACCTACCAATTTTACTGCCTTTGCTAATGAACCCACCCAACTTATACTGGTCAATAGCATGGATTGGAAGGAGTTTCCTACCCGCTGGAGTTTGCTTTTGGGTTTGCTTCGCTTGCATGCTTCTGGAAGATAATTATCGAGCTACCCACGTTCGAACAAAATCAGACCTTCTAACTTACGCGTACAATAATACTGAAACAAACGATTCTAATGCTGGAAAAGTTGTCGGTGGACATTGGTTGAGAGCTAGCACCAATACAACCGATTTCATCTATCATCCAACAAAGCTTAAACAAAATGATGATTACAATTCAGACGAAGATTCTTCTTACGAAGAATCCCAGGCCACATACGAAAGTAGCTACGATGATTCCTCCCTCTCAATAGAGGAGGCAGATTAAGTTTATTGACTTGCATGGTACTCAATATAAATAATTAGAAAGTCTTTTTGTTATTTGTCCTTTTCAACTTTATAGTCGGTTTTATTGATCATTTTGTACAACGCTAGTCATCAAGTTTGGAGCATAATTCTTTTGGCTTGCAGTAGGGTTTTCTTCTGTACAAATTACCTCAGTTGATAACCGCTCACCCTCTTCAACTTGGTTCAGTTTTTGAATTAACAAGCTCTCCAACTTTTTTAAAGTCTTCATTACTGTTTTCTCCTCTTCCTCTTTTAGTTTCTGTAAAATGGAAATTAAGGTGGACTCTTTTTTGTTGTACTCATCAATCGCAATATTTAGTAAATTCATTTTGGTTAAAAACTGCGCCTTATGTTCTTCCATCCGTTGTTTTATTTCTTCATAAGTTTGTTTGTATTCTTCTTCTTTCACCGATACTAAATCCCTTTCCCTTTCAATACAAAGTTTCAATCGATTTTGTTCATTCGCCAATTCTATAAGCATCTTCCCGTACTCGTCTATCCTGCCTCTTTTAGAATTAATTTCTTTCTCCAAGTGCAGTAGTTTTTCATCTAGCTCAGAATGAATTATTTGAAGATCTTTTAGGGTTCGTTTTTTGTAATAAATACGTGCGCTAATGGACTTCTCTTGCTCTACTAGTTGATCAAATCTTTTATTCAGAACATGTGTTAAGCATTTGCGTAGAATATTGAGGATCAACGTAATTATCCCCAAAGCACAACACAATTCAAACGCTGTAAAATTGTAATACATTTGTTGTGGAGCGCCAAAACCTGGGATAATTAACAACGAACACGAGAGTGGACTTATTGTAATTTCATACCATGTGGGATCATCCCAGAAAGATGGGCGGAGTTTTACCGCTGAATCCTGTAAAGATGCGCGCGAAGGATTGACTTGCGAGATTAGTGAAATTTGTTTTTGCAATAAGCAGCATTATTATAAATTAATAATATGAGTCGTATTTATCAAGCTTGACAATACTTGGTTGCCTATGCAAGAGAGTAAGAGATCACAAATCAGCTGATTTGACATGTTTCAGATTATTTAATTTGTATTTCTGTATTCTTAAGAAAGCTGACACCCCAACCCTTAATTTATACTTTTTTCATAGTTAATTATTTGTTAAAATTTGTGGTTGTGGTGATAACAATACCAGAAGAAAAACTTTGTTAAAGTGAATGGGCAATACTTCACCACCAACCAAAGAAGAAGACATCATTTTTGGGTACTTGGTAGCCTTAGGTATTGGTCTTTACGCAATAATGCTTTGGCCGAGTGGTTCACTCATCATGCATGATGACCGCAGCACTCTCAATTTGTATCAAGAGCATTCAGATGCGCCGATAAAATTGTTACTAGAGCGAGCATTGAACAGAGCATTGATGGAGTCCCACGGAATTATGCCACCTTTTTACACAACTACGATCCAACAAATCTGTGGAGTAATATCAAAGTTGACTGAAACTCTACACACAGCGACTCTAGAGAGGTCACTAAGTGTTTCTATAAAGCTCCATCAACGAGCACCAACACAACAAACAAAGCAAGAAATTACTCAACTTAGTCAAGCTATGTTTCGTCAGCTAGACGACTTTTCCTTTGAAATAGAGTTGAAAAAATGGGCCAAGTTTGATGCATTCTTGACTGATATGGTCCCATTCATTATATTACTATGTATATCAGGATTTCTATTCTTGATATTAGCAATAATATCAAACAAGAAAACCGCATTGTTGTTTGTGTTGTACATTCCGCCTTTGATATCAATTTTGGCTAACCGAGGTAAAACAAATAACCAAAACACACCTTTTTTTGTCATCGTTATTCTAATTAATCGGTTCAAAAAAGGATGGATTAAAGAAGAAAGGTTTAATCCTTTTAGTATAACATTGAAGCATACTCAGTCTCATGTGGGCTACAATTCGGCAATGCAAGCACTTTTGCAGCGTCTTCCATCATTAGACGCAAAAACAAACAGTCATACAAACAAATCATCATCAATGTTCGAGATTGAATCTACAGTTTTAAAGCAAAATAGTACTTTGAGACAATACTTCAATGGTTCTTCGAGCAGAAAAGGAGTGTTTACTCTACTCGATCTTGCCAACCTTATTCATACGCTTCGTTATCATTTGATCAATGAATACATAATTGGTATGGTTGGGACTTCCAACACAGGAAAGTCCTCTTTATGCAATAAGATATGGAATCTAGACACATCTCCTTCTATTGTCAACAGAACAGTTAATGCCCATCTGTTTTACCTTCCTGAACAAGTAAGTATTCAAAAGTTTGATATAAAATGAAAAAAAAAAAAAAAAAATAATTAAAAATTTTAAAAAAAAAAAAAAAAAAAAAAAAAAAAGAAGAAGAGCGTGCCCAATTATAATGACTAAATATACCTTGTTTTTATAACCATTTTAGCCTCTATTAAAAGTGATGGACTTTCCTGGGTGTAACGATTTGGATGAGCACGTCGCTGTGTTATGGAACGTTTACAAACAATTCGTCAAACTTTGGATAGTGATAGTTGATGGTCAGCACATTGAAAAAGAACAAGTACAGCTTATTAGTCAAGTGAAGGGAACTAATATCTCTTACATGGTTCTGATTAACCAAATGGATAAGTTTGTTAGAGAATTCAAAAATGATGAAGTGGCTTGGTTAAAATATCGCAAAGAAAAGTGTCAAGACTTGTTAACACTCGAAGAGTCCTGTTTTTTGACAGCAATTGACCCTCTTGTGCCTTGCAACAACACAGTCGTTCTATCTGCAGCAGACACAGCAAGGGTAATTGCAACTAAAATTAATGAACTTGGGTTTATTCTGGAATCATCCGCAAGTAATCAAACCTTGTTCAATCTCGTTTTAAAATAAATAATACACAATTTTCTGCCCTTGCCTACGTTACGGTTCTGTTTACATTGCTTCGATGACATTCCTTTTCATTTGACAGTGTCATTTGTTACAAGTTACGGAAGTGTTTTAGATTCCGCCACTTTATCTCCAAGAAGGTTGACAGATTAAGCTTCTACGTAGATAAAATTTTTATTTTACGGTTGATTTTGCGTATCACTATTTGTGTGCCAAATGTCACAAAAATTATCGGCTTGGTCCACCACTAACTCGCAATTCCAATATTAGTAAACAAACGAAAACGTTAAATTTCCAACAACTCCAATTGAATATTTGGCTTCATCTCAACCTATCGTGAACAATAAAACAGCTTTTGGAAATGAACAAAGTAGAAGTAGAATTTAATACAAGTTTGGATATTGGCTGTATTATATGTGGTATTTGCAGTTTTTTCTTGCCAGGTTTGGGGCAGTTGCTACAAGGCAGAGTATGCACATTTTTTGTTCACTTCACTGTTGCGGTAATTATTGGCCTGATCACCGTTGGTATATTTTGGATTCCAATGGCTTTGTACTCCGCTTACAATGCCGCAACTTATTCAAAACAAGTTATTGCTAAAAATTTGGAACAGTAATTATTGTATCCGCCCTATATCGAAAATTAATAAAATTAGCTATTCTTTTCTACATTTTAAGGAAGATCCTACTCGTATCCATTTAGTGTATTCATAAGGAATGATTTCTTTCAGAAATTAGGCGAATGTGAATTGCTAACTAGAGCGGTAATAGCCGGAATCAACATGGCTAAAAAATTAGATTTATTTTTGGATTACATTAACTAATTCAGCTTTTAGTATGGTTTTGGTAATTCCTCTCGAATCACTACCTTTTTTGTGCGACATCAAAAGCCGATAAGGACAGAACGGAGTTATAATTCCCCCGGCAAAACCAAAACACTCGGCATCACATAAACAGCACCAAAGGCAAAAAGTGAAATTACAGGAAAGCCATCTTCGCAAAAACATAAAGCAAAATAGGTTGCACACTGATAGGCGCATGACATCATTTCAATTATTTAATAGCTGATTTTTTATCTCAACGAAAATGAAACGCAACATTTTGGTTTTCTTATGTTTGGGGTCCTTGCTTGGTTCTTCCATTGCTGACGCCTGGACTCTCCTGCTTCCTCCATCCTACTTTGCTTTGTCTTCATTTACGGATGACAACTGTACTGTCACTCAGCAGGTATCTGTTTGGCCGCTAGACACAAGTATATCAGACGGACTGAACCAAACAATATACTTCCAATATATGGATTTCACATTAAGACAGAATGTATGCAACAATACCAATTGCTTGAACTGTGTCTCTTTGGTTTATGCTCACGCTTACACAGTAAATGCTTGCGAGGGCAGTTGGTGGGGCTCTACACTTGTATCAATTAATTATCTCCCCTTTATCCCCTCAGGATCACTAGCGACTATAAGGGGAATAAACAATACCTGCGCTGCCTCTCCCAATGGAATTGGCAATATTTCAATCCAAGCACCTTCATGTCAGCGCTCGGATCAAGGAAAATATCAACGAGCAATCCTATGCAACGGCACTGCTGTCATTTCAGAGTCCGGATGCGATGAAGTTTGTCATCAGTGCGACACAGTGTCATCGGTACGATCTGTTGAAGAATGCAACGAATCAACTGGATTTAGCTCAGTGGTGTGCCTCGTAGAGAGCAAATCTCCTCTTCCTACAAACTCTGCAAGTGATTTTACTAATTCGTTCTTCTTGCCTTTTAACTTTGCATGTATGATTTTTGTAATTATCTTTATTGGATATGTATGAAAGTTACTTGCATTAAATTATATATTCATTCAACATAAAATATGGACAAGTCGTATCAAGTATAAACCTGCTAAAAGGGCATTACAACATTTCCATTGTTCTCTATTTCCTCTGTAACATCAGAGCTATGTACCTCATCGACTTGGATGTTTACTGCAAGTATTGCAGCTGTTAGATGTTCTCTAGCACAGAATTGTCCATTAAATTCTTGCTCTACTAGCTAGCCTGATTAGTGAGCATTTGGTATCGCAAAGAAAAATTATCAAGACTTGTTAACACTGGAGGAGTCCTGTTTTATGACTTCAATTGACCCTCTTGTGCCTTGCAACAACACAGTCGTTCTATCTGCAGCAGATACAGCAAAGGTATGAACGTGGGTTTATTCTGGACTTCATCCGCAAGTAATCAAACCTTTTTTCAATTCAGTTTTAAAATAAAAGGATTTTAAACTTTCAGCGACGAGATTATTCGAGTTCAAATGATATCAAGTGTGCGAAAGACTAATTTACAGATTACAGGTTGTATATAAGCTTGATAGAGTTACTCATGATATGTTTTAATTTCTTTCTTCAGCGAAGCTATCCACTGAGTTTCGGCCTTCACAGCGCCAAATAGGACATCGAAAAGTGAACAGAGTATAATTCTAAATTTTCCTAATCCTTGATACTATGCGCTTTTAACCTTTAAACGGTTCACCGCTACAAGTACACATGTTTCAAGAGACTAGCAGGTAGACTTGATATATAGGTTCTTCCGCGTATACAAGTGAATTAGTGCCATAAGGTTTTCCAATCACCGACTCCATTGCTGTCAATGGCAGTATGTATTATAATTTTGTTACGATGTGCACTTTTAGGGGCATTCAGCTGTTTGTCAATTCTCTCGGTTACTCTAATAAATAAACGACATAATCACGATTGTATCAAAATGATTAATCCAACATTTTGTTTATTGTTCCTGAAGCTTTTTCACAAGTTGTTCTGTATTCCACAAATTTTGTTCCAATAATGCAATGCATTGGGAAGTTGATGAAATTACTCTCGTTAAAACTTCTTCATTAGTAAATCCTCTATTGTTCGTTGCAAGAATCTTCCATAAAAGCTTGATATGCCCCATACGCTTCTTCTTTCCCATCCATGTACGAAGGGAACCAGTTTCAAAATTTACTAGTATGAATTCTATCTCATCGTCATCCCTTTTACAGGCAACACCACATAAACAAACCAATATAACAGCACTTAAAGCATTTAAAAAAAAACCTAACGGGCTAGCCGTATTGCCTATTACATCCACCATTGTCACCAATAATATGAGCATACAAGTACTTCCAAGACAACTTGTAGTGCTTTTAGACAATCCGTGGGATCGCTTTAAAAGGGAAAAATAATCGCTGATGTGACGAATCTGTTGTATGTTAGCTTCGGAACCATCTTTCCATCCAAATTTTTTAGCTTTGAGAAGGGAGATGACATTTTTTTTTGCTTCATCCATTATTTCTTTAGGTAGGGGATTGTGTGCTGTAATAATAGCGTCATGTGGCAAATGCGATTTTTGGGAACGCACATGAACGGATTTAAATCACGTGGTAAGTTTTTGATTCGCTCATTAAACTTCGTTTTAAAATCAAAGAATTATGCAATTTATGTTTAACGCATCCCAACGAATGATTGGCTTTATCTGCGTCATTTAGTAAAAAGGTTTGGTAGAGCTCTTAGTGGGTGTAGTGTTTCAGACTGAGGGTAAATAAAAAACAAGAGTTCATCTTCAATTATTACTACAGCAGGTTACCAAACATAGTATATGCAATTTACGTTAATTCATGTGATTCATAAAGTTAATGGCGGTGTTTCGCCGCCAAAAGAGACACGCGAAGTGCCGATGCTGCTAGATTAGCAAAATTATTTCCTGCAAATAGTAGTACTAGTGTCGATTAATAATATGAGCTAGATTGTTGGTCATTTCTAGTACTTAATTAGCAAAGAAAAGGGTAAACAATCACAAATCAGCTGATTTGACGTGCATAAAATTTCTTTTCCTTCTTCACTGAAATAAAGATAAGGCATTATGTTGAATTGTTGGAAATGATACGGGGAAAAGTCTTACTTCAAAAACTAAAAAAGAATTATTTTAATGGACAATTACAAGTATGCATCCAATTATATTTGATTATTTTAATATTAACGGTTTCCTATTACGTCGATTTAATTTCCTGATCTTCCCTCTCGCTGTCCTCAAAATCATAATCAGCACTCTCACGCGAATTTAAATAATCTACGCTCATGTTATCGGTATCTGTAATATCGTTCCCGGTAATCATTGAATCGCTACCGTATAATTGTTTTGCATACTCTCTGGCAAAAATTGGATCTTCGTTGGCCAAATAATTGAAAACATCCCTTTCACATTTCGATAATTTTTGCTTCTTGGTTGGGGGACAAGAATCTTCATCTCGCTCTCTACAATTCCTATTGTCTACATTATCCCAGTCATTAATCCCCCATTCTGCGTTCAAAAGTTCTCTAATATCGAGAACAGAAGCAAATCTATATCCTCTTACTTTGTTTCCAAGAGGACCCTTAATAGTTATATCTTCAAAAAGGTTCTTGCCCTTACCGCATAGCCATTTACAGAAAAAAGACTTAAGATTTTTGATGTTTCTAATTTTAGAATATCTGCGTAAATCCTTGTCCGAATGCCTTTCGCTAAACCAAGCTTCCATTAACTCTTCTGAAGATACTATACTTTCTTGATTATAGTGGATTATAGTTAATTCTTTGGTTCTAAAGCCTCCTCTATATTCTTGTTTGATATCTGCCTTCCATCCTTTGCCATTAAGTTTAGTAATCAGCCATTGAAGTTCAATATTACTTCTGTCATTCAATAGTGCCTTTAAAATTCCTGCAGTTTGTCTAGGAAGGTATTCTGAAGGTGTCCAACCTTTGGGAATGGAGTGATTTTGTAAATAAGAAAGAAAACTTTCAGCTCCTCCATTATTGTATTCCCCATAGAGTTGATTGAAATACTGGTAATCTCCAACTCTATGGTTGGAAACCTTGGGACAAAAGATTCTTCGGTTGTCTCGGGTGGCAGGAAAGCAAGATTCGTTATTGCTCAAAAACATTATATTCAAGTAGTTTGTGTTTTGTTTCACTTGTTGAAATTTATCTTGCATGGTCGACTCTGCATCAGTAATGTACGACTTTAATTGACCTTCGTTGCGTTTATCGCCTGACCAAGTGCTCTCGTTTAAAATAATCAAAACCTTGTTCTGTAAAAATCCATTGAATTTGCCAAAGAAGTGCTGTTGGTCAATAATCTGCATGCTATGCGGTCCCAGTATTCTCATCAATAACTCTGCTAGGAAGCTTTTTCCAGACCCTTGTTCAGAAACGAATGCTGGAGCAACCTTTGTCTTTATGTGAGGATATTGAATTAAGTGGGCCATCCAATTTATAAGATAGTCATAATGATTCTCATCATTGGATACCAAAACTTCTTTAATATGTTGCCTTGTTAAAGGACAAGGGTTTTCTGTCTTCCTAGGAAAAACCGAATACCCAAGCCAGGTATTGAGATTTTGTTTTCCCCTATAACTCGGATCGAAAACAATCTGGTCAAAGTTTCTTCGCAAGTTGCTGCTGTGCCAGCAAACGATCGGGTTATCCATTTTGAGCGTTGATTTGTCAGGACTTTCTGTTTCGACGCTGTATGCAGTGCAATTGGAATAAAAGTTTTTCAAGTAGTTGTAAGAGTAAAACTCCAGGTGAAATTCACCTTTGTCAATATAGAATTCAACAATTTGTTTGTTTGCAATTGCTTGGCGAAGACAAGCAAATTGCTTGTTTAAAACTGAGATCCAACTTTTACTCCCCCATATCCTTTGCAGTAAATAATCTCTTGCCCGTGATTGAAGAGAATGGATGGTGAAGTTAATACCTTCAGGATTCCCGTAACTCGTAGCATTAGAACATCGAACTGATAATGAACCATCTTGCCCTACTCTTATGAAAGAGGAGCACACGCCATTGTCGTCCTTATGGATTGGACAGTATTCAGATCGAAGAGTAAGTAAAACTTCTCTAGGCAGAATATCTATTATCTTATCATTGTAAATGGCATCGATTTGCGCATCGGATGGATTACGTAGGTACCACTTATTGTCAACATCTTGAAGGAGAGTGGAGATGCTAGAACCAAACGATGAACTATCCATTTGAAAAATCTGATCTTTTCCGTCACCATCCTTAAGTAAATCAAGAGAGCGATAGTTGGTGCTCGTTATTTCGCGAATTAACCCATCAGGAATCATCAAAAGCGGACGGTCAGAAACAACGTTCATAACGAAGGAATTCGACCAATCGTCACATGTTTTTTGTTTCACAGCATTTTTGTTGAGTAGTAATGGGAAATTTTCATCTTGTATGTTACAGACCAGCGCTTTGTCAAAGCATTCTAATTGAAAACGATGCCGATAAATTGCCGTATTTAATACCCAATCTTCTTCGATCTTATCTCCTTTGGTACGGTGTACTCGTAATCTTTTCGCCATCCAGTGCCTGGTAGATTTCTGATCCATCAAATCTTGCTGTGCTAGGGTTAATACTCTGGACCAAAAATTCCTTTGGTGGTCCATACTATTAACAGCTCCAATAGAATCTGAAGTCTTAACATTAACGACTACTCTTCCATTCTTTTGAAACGGTTCAATAAGCAATTGACACAAATTCACCGAATTAGTCAAACTACATAGAGCTATACGTATATATGTAATCAGAGCCTCTATCATCTGCTGAAGATCGGTATTTGCATTTTCAGCTTCATTGTACTCCGCACTACAAAAGAGTTTCATTGGTTTGAGGTCAAATAATACTTCGGTTATTTTAGTAGCTTCAATCAGCCTATTGGCATCAAGCTGCTTGAAATACAACTCGGAAAAGTGATGGGCATTACCGACAAAGAAAACAGGATCCTTGTTTTCGTATTCGATGGAAAACATCAGAATCCCTTTATTCTTGTGAACATGCGTCTCCGCTCCCTCACTATCAGTATACACATGATATTCTGCCTCACTTACAGATAGCCTTGAACTCTTCTCAGGTGAATTTTCCTCTGCAAAATATTTTGCCATACTTTGAACAATGTCCACTTCGTCTACTAGACTGTCGCAAGCTTTGCTTTTAGAATGAACTCGTTTTCGCTTATTCATTGAAATAGTCAGCTCTAGAACAGTCAATTTAGTTACGATATTTATCTATCATAAGTTAGGTTTACAAAACAAATAAATTGATAATAATATTACAAATCATTTGCTTAAAATTTTAACGTGAATTAAAGAAGAAAAAAAATATATAATAGAAGACAATCCTGATTAACAAGAAGTATACCCATGAGGACTGTCATATTGATCGCTGTTCATTTGTAATTAATTTACTTACCAGTTTCGTTTGGGATGAACTAATTTAACGGTCTACAATAAAAATAAATGTCAAAGTAATCTAAATGAATTTTAGCGATATTCCTTTGAATAAAAATGGACAGACTAAGATTGGTAATCTTTATTAATTTTTCCAGCCCGGTTGGTTTTATACAAGCAGGCTTCATACATGCATATGTTATGATACTATCTGGTACAAGTTGAACTAGATGGTTAAGTTCATCTTATAGCTAGGATTATCATTGATTCCCATTGAACTATTCTTGACAGGAACCAATTTTACTCCCAGAGATGCTGCTGCTAGTATCATCATATCGTGAGTGAACCTTACATCATCTTCTCCATCATCAAAATCTATTTGGCAAACGATATCCCTGTCTTCCAGCCATTTTCGGAATAGAGCCCTAAAGGATACAGACGTCTGGTCAGATACAACATTTTCTCTTCTTTTGAAGTTTCTGAGGAACAATTTGGCTTCTGACAAAAGTTCTTCATTTACTTGTTCCAAATGAACAGGGTGGACTCTGAAACATCTGACCTTTTTAGCAAGCTTTTTAACAAGAGCAGCAAATGCCATTCAAACAACTAAACACGACTGTTTACAATAATTCAACTTGTAATATATCTGATAGAAAAATGTCACCAATTTAAAAGTTATAAAAACAAAAAAATACTAATTTTGCATTCAAGCATTGAAAAAAAATCTTATCTAAACCGGTCTTTGGAATCAAATAATAGATTGGCGACATGGTTTGTTTGTATCAAAGAGTATAATCGAGTCAACATGGACTCTTTAAATAACAATCCCATTGATCTCAAACAAACAAAAACACGATAATTTACTACTATCAATCTGTATGTCCGCTAGTGTTCTATTGAATTGCTATCAACATCTTGCCAACATTTACTTTATTATGGAACAGCTCATATTCAATTAATAACTTCAGAAATGGAACAGTGCAACCACTGGGATAAGTATTCCTTTATTGAGTTCTATTGTTTTTAGGTTTAAACAAGGTCGTTCTTCTTTGAAAAGAGGTGGTTCACATTCTTTGAATCACAACATCATCTACCAACCTTAGTCATTCTGACCTTGTTCTTTTAGTTGGCGGGGAGTATCTTCTTGCAGAAAATTAGCGGTATTTTATTTTCTAGTCAGAATTTTTCAACAAGTTACGAACATGCATTCATTAGGTGCTGTACTAACTCTTCGGTACAAACACACAAATGGTTTTCTATCTTCAAAATACATAATTAAAGCAGAAATAGGGTCATTGCAATCACCAAGAGGCTTGCCGGTTA
>Ga0209960_1002533_pt1 | contig 17915 bp, 20 predicted proteins | sample ThiBiot_500_plan_2_FD_183947 | JGI IMG/M metagenome (GOLD analysis project Ga0209960, IMG submission 183947) | Wastewater bioreactor microbial communities from Cape Town, South Africa - Thiocy_expt_500_plan (SPAdes) | ecosystem: Engineered > Bioreactor > Thiocyanate-remediating >...
TTTTTTTTATTAAAAAAAAAAAAAATGAAAGGAAAAATTACTTTCAATAAACGTTTATTTTCATCTTCTAAAAGTTTTAATTTAACTTCTTGTGATTTAAGTTGGGATGCCATTACAACTGAATTTGAAATTTTTTGCTCCATAACAACGATTGTATCCAAATATTTTTGATTTTGTTGTTCAAGATCCTAAATTCAAAAAAAAAAAAAAAAATTAAAAAAAAATCAAAAAAGAAAGAAAAGGAAAAAATAAAAATAAAAATAAAAATTAAACCTTATTCTTAATTGCAAGATATTCTTGAGAAGAAATTTTTTGTTTATATTTCTCATTAAGAGTTTCTAACTTTTTTAATCTTTGATTTTCAATTGATAAAATGTCTATTTCATCCTTTAAATCTTGTATTTGATTCATTTGTTTTGTTGCTTTATCCAACTAATTTATTTATTTCAAAAAATTAAAAAAAAAAAAAAGACAATGTGGAAAAAAAAGAAAAAAAGTCAAACCTGTCTTGTTAAATTAGTGATTTTGACATCTTTTTTTCTAACATCTTCACGAAGAGATAAGGATTCTTCAGATATTCTTTCACTAAAAAATCAAGAAAGAAATAAAACTCAGTGATTTTTTTTTTTTTTTTTTCAAAAAGTTACATTTCATCTTGTAAAAATTTTAATTCCATTGCATCTGCATTTTGAGATTTATGAAATGATGAATCCGCATTTTCATATAAATCTTTCAAAACTTCAATTTCCTTTTTTAATGAATCATTTTCTTGATAAACTCTTCCCTTGATTACAAAATAAGATTTTTAATTTAATCAAAATGGGTTTCATTTTGAAAAAAAAAAACACAAAAAAAAAAAATCTTACTTCATTATTTTCAAATTTTTTGAGTTTTTTAGCATAATCATCCAAACATTTTAATAATTGTTCATTTTCTCTTAAAAGAGATGAAATTTCAATTCCAGTATGTCCATGAGCAAAACTTAAAGTTTTGTGTTAATTTGGGATTTCAATTTGAAAAAATAAATAAATAAATAAATAAATAAATAAATAAATAAAATAATTACTCTGTGAAATTTACTCTTGATTGTCTTTTCTTTTGAGACTATTTTTATTATGATTATGATTAGTTGAGGGTAATAAAAAAAAAAAAAAGTTATTCAAAGAACCTTTTCAATTTCCATCATTAAATGAAGCTTTGATTCATCAGATAAAGTTAATATTTTCATCACAAAATTTTCTTTATTATCACATCTAACTGCACAAGCTAAGAGAAGACTAAGTAAAGGTTTAAGTTCAATTGAAAACATGCTTGAATTTTGAGCAATCAAAATTAAATTTGGTAAAAGATTAAGTTCAATAACTTCTTCCAAATATTCATTATAATAGATTTTAATTTGTTGAAATAGTCTATTTGTTTTGTTTTGTTTTGTATTTTGATTTTGTTATTTGATTTTTGTTTTGTATTTTGATTTTTTGTTAGAAAATTTTAAAAAAAAAATGTCAAAGCTCACTTTTTTAGGATTACAAGATTACGAACCCAATCCTCAGTTGAAGAATTTTCATTTTCTTCCTCAAATACACTAGCTAAATCTGCTGCAGGCCAACTATTTGTTTCATTATAATGTTTTGTTTATGTTTTTTTTTTTTCAAGCATAATGTTTTTGTTTTTTAAAAAAATGAATAGAAAGAAATAAAGAAGATATTATTGAATCAAATTAAAGATGGTTAGGTTCCAAACTCAATCATTTCAATTTAATTTAATGTTTATAATTCTAAAAATAAAAATTAAACCAACAAAACTATTAATTCCAAAAAACAAATACAACAAAAATAAAATAAAATAAATCAAGCAAAAATAATCATAAGAAGAAGAAGAATAAAAGCTTACATTTCAAGAAATATTCTACACAATAAAATTGGATCAGCAAGTTGTCCAAGTCGTTTAAATCCTCCAGGGACCAACTTCGCGGTTTCAAAGGTATTCAACCACTCAAGAAAACTTTCGTCTCTTTCCTCCATTTTTTGTTTTTCCTTTTCCTTCAGAAAAACTAAAGATTCAACATTAGTGATTGATTTTTAATTTTTTTATTTGTTAAATCAGAAATGGGGATTTGTTAATTGGGATAGTGAGTTATTGAACTATTAAGAAGGAAGAGAATGCGAAAGGGAGGATATGATACCTTTATGAAAGATTTTTTTAATAAAAAATAACCATGTTTGTTTTGTTTGTTTTTGTTTATATCGATCTTTTATCAGTAAAACATCAATAAAATATGGATAAAAAGTTGATGAAAAGAAAAAAGAAGAAAAAAACAAACGAAACAAACATGGTTATTTTTTATTTTTTTCAAAAATCAAAAAAAAAGTTTTTATCGATATTTTATCGATGTTTTAGTGATAAAATGTTGAGTGAAGGCGAAGATGATTAGAATTGTTCAATTGAATCCTCTGACTTGCAATCTCCCTTCCCTTCTCTACTTGCTCAATGGTATATTTTTCACCTTTTCACCTTCTTCTGGCATACTCATTTATTGGAATTCTCTTGTCACTCCAATCTTTTGGACCACAATTGGAGCTGTAAATTTTTCTTTGGCACACCAGATCTTTTCGAGCACTGTTTATAAAACCATTATACTGAACGAATTATTACAAAGATAAGCTGAGAATCTGTAATGATCCAAATGTCGTAACATTGCAATAGGTATTGTTCTTTTTAGAAATTTAATTTCTAAATGTCTTGAGGTTTGATCTCTTATTTTTTTCCTTTTCTTTATCACACATTAATCCTTACTTTCTTTTGTTTCTCTTACAGTTCCAATGACATTCTTTTTGTTGACAACTGCCCCAATGTTTAGTGAATGTTTCAAGGAGTTGACTGCTTTTTTTATGGATAAGGAGGCATTTTATTTTTTTGAAAAAAACCTTTCGTTTCATTAATGATCTCAGATTAAAGTGTTGAAGAACAAAAACAATAGAAAGTGCATCTGTTGTAATATTCAAAAAGTCCATTACTTGATCAAGGCTATTTCTAACATTTTTTGGAATTTGATATTGACATAATTCGATAATAGATGTAACAGGGAATCTTTGACATGATATCGCTTTCATCACTATTCTCATTTTCGAAACACTCTGACTTTGAGTTTCTTCTTCTTCAAGAAACATCAGGCTGAACTAATGGAATATTCCCCATTAGATGTCATTTGATTTTAGAACTGCAAAACAAATGTATTTAACTTCTTTTCATTTCCATTATTTACAACTGAAAGGATATAAAAATAAAAAAATAAAAGGTTTTAAAAATGAGATAATTTTACTTTAGAATAGGAAAATGAAAAATGTCCTTCTCTACGGCTCCATTATCTCTACGTCTTTTTCCTTTTGCAAATTATTTAGGAGGTGAGCATCCCTTTGATCAACGGGTTTATTGAACTGTTTTTAACTCGCGATCTTTGCTTCAAGTTCGCAGATTTTTTGCTTTTAACTCGCTGTAGGATATTTTTTTTTTTCAAAAAAAAGAAAAAGAATAATTATTAATAAAAGAGAAGATCGCTTCATATTTCTTTTCCATTTATTGCTTTTAGTTTCAAAAAATCCAGGCTCCATTTTCATTACAAACAACAATATTCAAGGTTTGAGAATCAATTTTGATATTTGTTGGACATTTAACTTTGAATTGTGTGATATATTCTCCAATTGAATTGAATATTTGAATTCTATTATTATCATGATCACAAACAAAAATGTTATCATTCAAATCAACACAGATTCCATGAGGATTCATAAATTGACCATGTCCATTTCCTTTTGATCCAAATGTTGAAATAAAATTTCCTTCAGAATCAAATATCTGAATTCTGTGATTACCATAATCACTTACAATAATATTTCTTTTTGAATTAGCGGTTATTCCAACTGGTTCATCTAATTGACCATTTCCATTTCCTTTTGATCCAAATGTTGAAATGAAATTTCCTTGAGAATCAAATATTTGAATTCTATGATCAAATGAATCACAAACATAAATATTATCATTTGAATCAACACAAATTCCTTCTGGGCTATTAAATTGACCATTTTCTTTTTCATTTGATCCAAACGTTAAAATGAAATTTCCTTCTGAATCAAATATTTGAATTCTGTGATTTCCTTGATCACTCACAATAATATTTCCTTTTGAATTAATAGTTATTCTGGTTGGATAATTAAATTGACCATTTCCTTTTCCATAAGATCCAAATGATGAGATGAATTTTCCTTCTGAACCAAATATTTGAATTTCATTCTTCGCCCAATCACAAGCAAGAATATTTCCATTTGAATCAATTGTTATTCCATATAAACTTGACCATTCATCATTATTTTCATCTTCGTTTCCAAATGTTAATTTTGGTTCATTTATTTCATCATAATTTCTTTGTTTCAATTTTGATAAAACTTGAATTTGAAAAGGAGAAGAAACAATATCAAATCTATTATATTGAAGAGAGATTAAATATTTTCCTTCATTTTTTATTTTCATTTTCGCTTCATAATTTCCATTATTTAAGTCTTTAATTTCCGATTCATTCTCTTCATTATTTATATTTTCATCATTTAATTCTTTTCCAAATTGAATATTAAATTTGTTTCCATTTCCACCTTTTTTCATTTTATTTCCTTCTTTTGAATAACTAATTATTTCAAATTTAAATTCTTCATTTTCATAAATTCTTTGTTTTTCATTTCTTGAAATTAAACATTTCTCAATTGAAATTTCATTTGAATCCAAAATTCCAATATTTGAAATGGTTGAATAAATTGATTGTTCATCTTTTTCACAAACTGAAAATTCAATTAAAGAATGACATTCTGGTTCAATTCTCCAATTATTATTAATTAAATAATCCAATCTCGATTCATATAATTTCTTCATTGATAATAATCTTCCAACATTTTCATTATTCCCATTATTAATATTTGCTAAAGAAATTGAATGTTGAATCATTTGACAAGATCCAATAATACTTTCAATTCCAAAAATCAATTCATCTTTTTGTATTTCTAATTCTTTCTTTTTATATTTCTCAATTTCATCCAATTTATTTAATAATTCTTGTTCCCTTTCACTCAATTTACTTCTAATCTTATGAAAAAATTCATAAATTTGAGTTTGAGTTGTTGTTGAATTGATTTCTAATTCTTTAATCACTTCTTCGCATTTATTTATTCCTTCTCTCAATTCTTTCTCTTTTGGTTTCACCTGCATATTATTTTATTTATATTTTTGAATCAAAAAGAAAAAGAAAAGGAAAAAAAAACTAACTTGATTAATTAACTCAATTAATGATTGTTTTTCAATTTCAATGATATTTGATAAAGTAAAAATTTTATGAGAAGTATGCTGATCTACACACAATGGACAAATTGGTAATTTACAATCATCACAAAATAATTCCAGTTCTTTTTGTTGATGAATTTGACAATTTAGTTGATTATTTGAATTTGAATTTGAGTTTGTAATTGAATTAATTTGATAATCTTCATCTTTCATTTCATTAATTGGATTGACTTGATGATTTTTTGTTACTTTCATTGTTTTATGAACTTTTGAACAAAACTCACAAAAGTAATCTTGACAATCCAAACAATAACATGTTGCTTCATTTTCTCCATCAATACAAATTAATTTTTGTTTTTTCTTCTTCTTTTGTTGTTGTTGTTTTTGTTCAGGAATTGAATTTTTCAAAGAATCATAAAGATTGAGATTGTTAAGAAGAAATGAATCGGTTGATAAATTTGCAATCAATTCCTCAGGTTTTAAATTTGAATTTGGACTTGATTTGAATTTTGAATTTGACTTTGAATGAAAAGGAGTTCTACAAATAGGACAAGATAAATTGATATTAGAATGATTCTTTTCAACATAAATTTCCAAACATTCCAAACAAAATGAATGTAGACATCTTAATGTTTTTGGTTCTCGAAAAAGATCTCTACACAATGAACATTCTAATTCTTTCTCCAATTCTTTCTCTAATTCTAATTCTCTTGTTCTTATTGTTGACATATTAATAAAAGAAGAAGAAAAAAAAAATTGAAATAAAAAAATGTAAAATGAAAAATGAAAAATGAAAAAAAAAAATTCCCAGTCCGGGACTCGAACCCGGGCCGTATGGGTGAAAGCCATAAATCCTAACCACCTAGACCAACTGGGATTTTTCATTGGATAAATATTTTGCTTACACTTTTCATTTTTGTTCAGAGAGATGCATAAAAAATAAAAAAAACTTTAAAAATCAAAAACTATGATTCTCATTTCTTTATTTTGACATTCCACATGAACTCAAAGATAATCCATTTCATTCATCCAAGTTCATGATTGTTTGATTTCAAAAATTATTTTCTTTGATTGTTCCATAATTCCAAAAAATTAAAAAGTTTCTCCAAAATAATATTGATAAAGATCAAAAGAGAAGTGACGAAGAGAAGATGTTAATAATCAAGAAGGTCAACAATTTGATCATAAACTTTGGTTGCTCTTGTGGATGTTTGAAAACTCAGTTGAAAAATAATGTTTGAATGAGATGCTCTAAATTTGAGACATGTTTCTAATTTTGAAGACATTTCCATCAAGTTAACAATTTCAGTTTTAATATTTGATGGAATTTCATCAGGATCAATTTCAATTTGATATTCTGAATTAGAACTTTGACTTAATGAAACAATATCATTCCAATTATTGATTTCTTCAAAAGTAATTTGATCACCTATTTATTATTATTTTTTTTTGTTCAAAAAATGACAATAAATAAATCAAAGAAATTAAAAGGAAAATTAAAAAGTACTTGAACTTGTTTGGATTTGTTGTTGTATTTGTTGTTGTTGTTGTTGTTGTGAATGCATTTCTGATTGAGAACTTGAAACTTGAATTTTAATTCCTTCTTCTAAATCTTTCATATCATCTGTATCAACTAAAATAAATAAATTTCCATTTTGATGATAATGTAATTGAATTTTTTGGTTCTTTTCAAGCCCAATTTTTAATTTGATTGCATTTTCAAGATCATTGAAATTTTGTGTAGTTGTTTTCAATTTATAAGAAAGATTATTATATTCAAGGATGTATGTTTTTGGATTGGAATTATTGGTTTCTTCTTCTATTATTTATTTATTTATTTATTTATTTATTTATTTATTTATTTATTTCAGTGGATCTTTTTTGTATAAAATAATAAAATAAAATAGAAAAAAATTACCCAATAATCCAAGTTCTTTTTTCAATTTGATTTGTATTTCAGTTGGATTCTTTTGAAATTCCTCTAATAATTCTATTAAATCCATTCTTTTATGATCTCTTAAATGATTAATAGCACTCTTGTTGTGACAATCTCTCACATTTATCTTCAGATCTTTTCCTCCAACAATTAAAAGATATTTCATCACTTCATATCGTTTGTAATGACATGAACATATTAATGGTGTTGAAAATGCTCTATTACTTTGGTCATTCAAATCAATCCTTGGATCATTTGCAAACAATTTAACAATATCAATATTTCCTTCTTCACAAGCAACATAAAAAGCAGATTTCTTTCTCTTGTTTTTATTCCTTTTGATATCAACTCTATTATCATTCAATAATAATTTTACAATTTCAGTCTGTCCATTATAACAAGCATTATGTAAACCAGTCCAACCTTCTTTTTCACAATTTGGATCAATGATTGGATTAGCAAGTAATAATTCAACTTCTTCAATGTTTCCTTTCTCACAAGCTTGTAAAAACTTTTCTTGAAGAGAGAGTCTTTCTTGTTCTATCATTTTGTATTTTTGTATTTTTGTTTCAAGTTTAATGTTTTTGGTTTGTTTAATTTTGAAAAGTATTCATTTATTTATATTTTTGTTTGTTTGCTGCAAAGCAATTTTTTGCTGAACGAACAAACCTCAAATTTTCTTTCTTTCTGAACAAAAATGAAAAGTGAAACCAAAATATTTATCAAAATCAAAATCCCAGTTGGTCTAGGTGGTTAGGATTTATGGCTTTCACCCATACGGCCCGGGTTCGAGTCCCGGACTGGGAATTTTTTTTTTCAAATTTTTTTCATTTTTTATTTTTTAAATTTTTTTTTTTTTTTTTTTTTTTTTTTTTTTTTTTTTTTTTTTTTTTTCAAATTTTTTTCATTTTTTTTTTTTTAAATTTTTTTTTTTTTTTTTTTTTTTTCGTTTTTATTTATTTATTTTTTTCAATAAAACTTATTTTTTTTTGAGATGCAAACTTTCAAACAGAGACGATTTAGTTGGATGATTTTGACAGAGCCTTTGGTTTCTTTAAATCTTGAAATTTATAAATTCAAAAAAATTTTTTGCTACTTTTGATTCCAACAAAAAAAAAAAGATTTGAGTTCATGATTTTATTTGAAATCCAAATAGTTATCCGAAAGGAAGACAATGATTGTGAATATTGATGCAGCTTCTCCATCTTAATATATGAAAATAAAATTTTAAAAATAAATAAAAAAATAAAATAAAATAAAAATTACCAAGTAAACCAAGTTGTTTCTTCAATCTAATTCTTGTTTCATTTTGGTTTTCCTCAAATGATTCTAATAATTCAACAATCTCTCTTTGATTTCTGATTCTTTCTTCAAATTCTTCAACACTTTCCCAATCATTTCTTTCTTCTCCTCTTACTTTTGCAATAGCAATAACTCTTTTCGAATTTTCATTTTTTAAATCAACTTCTCTTCCACTCATCAATATATTTTGAACAATTTCAAGAAGTCCTTCCTGACAAGCAATATATAATGGTGTATAATTGAAATATTTTATTTCTAAATTTATATTAACTTTCTTTTCCTTTAATAATAATTTTACAATATCAATATGTCCTTTCCAACAAGCAAAATAAAATGGTGTTATGTGATCTTTATTTGATTTATTGACATCCACTCTTTGATCACTTATTAATAATTTCACAATTTCAGTATGTCCAAAATAACAAGCAATTTGAAGAGGTGTCCAAGAATCTTCATTGGCTTTATTTACATCCACTCTTTTATCATTTAATAATACTTTCACAATTTCATCATATCCATCAGAACATGCAATAAATAAAGGAGTTGTTTCAATCTCATTTGCTTGACTTATATTAATCCTCTCATCATTTAATAATAATTTCACAACTTCAACATGTCCTTGAGCACAAGCCTCAAATAAAGGAGAGCTTTTAGAGTTCTTTGGTTTATTAACATCAACTCTTTCATCATTTAATAATAATTTTACAATTTCAATTTGATCTTTACAACAAGCAATATAAAATGGTGTTTCACCATCATCATTTTGATAATTGATATTAATTTGTAAGTTCTTGAGTAATTGTTGAACTAATTCAATATTTCCATCGTGACAAGCTTCAAAAAGTTGTTTCTCTAATTCCTTTATAATTCCATAATTCCATAATTTCGATACTTTATTCATTCACTTATCGGATTGATTGATTAATTGATTTTCTACTTAAATTTGAGTTTCCCTTGGAATCAAGTTTGTTCCTCTCTTTCCAATATCCCCGTTAAGGTTCTACAAAATAATTAATTTAGTGATTGTTTGTTTGTTCTGAACTTTTCATCATTCAAATATAAAAATGTAATTTTAATCAATTCGAGAGAGGGATTGATATCAAATATCGTCAAATTGAATTTTTCAAATCAAATACAAGTTTTTCAAAGGTCCCCAAACTTTACTGAAACAAATATTTGTTCTCAGTTTTTGGAAAAATACAAAATATATTTTAATCCATTGGAGATCGAAAATAGGGTCAATATCAATTCAATATCAATTCAATATCAATTCAATATCAATCACTGAATTCGAATTGCATTGATTCGATTTAGAAGAAAATCAAAAGTGAAAAAACAAAATTAGAAAAATAAATAAAAAAAATCATGGCGGAAATTAATGTTGACTCGATCATCTCCCAACTTCTTTCAGGTTTTTTTTCCCTTCGAAATCTCTTATAATTCTTCTTCTTATTCCTTTAACCAAAACCCATCAATAGTTAAAGGTGACCCAGGTCAAAAAGTGACTTTAAAAGAAGAGGAAATCACATTTTTATGTTTAAAAGTTCAAGATATATTTTTAGCTCAACCTACTTTGTTAAGATTGAAAGCTCCGATTAATGTTTGTGGTTTGAGATTCTTTTTTATTTTTTTCTTTGATTTTTTCTCAAAATTAATCAATCAATTGTATTTTATTGTATTTATTTTATAAATGTAGGAGATATTCATGGCCAATATTTTGATTTATTGAGGTTTTTTGAGAAAGGAGGGTTTCCACCAGATGTTAATTATTTATTTTTAGGAGATTATGTTGATAGGGGAACTCAAAGTTTGGAGACAATTTGTTTATTATTTGCTTATAAAATTAAATATCCTGAAACTTTCTTCCTTTTGAGAGGAAATCATGAATGTGCAAGTATCAATCGAATTTATGGATTTTATGATGAATGTTTGATTTACTTTATTATTTATTTTTTTGTTTCAATTTTTAAACATCATTTTAATTCTCTGTTTTATTTTTTTTTTCAAAAAAAAAAAAAAGGTAAAAGAAGATATAATGTCAAGCTATGGAAAACTTTTACAGATTGTTTTAATTGTCTTCCAATCGCAGCAATTATTGCAGACAGAATCTTTTGTACTCATGGAGGACTCTCACCAGATTTACGCCATTTGGATCAAATTGATCAAATTAAAAGACCTATTGATATTCCTGATACTGGTTAGATATTTTATTTTATTTGTTCTTTCAATGCAAGTAATTATAATCATAATTATAAAGGAATTCTTTGTGATTTACTTTGGTCAGACCCAGAAAGGGATGTTGATGGATGGATAGAAAATGGGAGAGGAATATCATTTTGTTTTGGAGAAAATGTTGTTGAAAAATTCATTCAAACTCATGATTTGGATTTAGTTTGTCGAGCTCATATGGTTTTTTTTTTTTTTTTTTGACAAAGAAGTTTTTTTCAAAAAAACAAAATTTCAATAAGGTGGTTGAAGATGGATATGAATTCTTTTGTAAGAGAAAATTGTTAACTATCTTTTCAGCTCCAAATTATGAATCAAAATATGATAATGATGCTGCAATGTTAAAAGTTAGCTCCTCTTTGATCTGCTCATTTATTATTTTGAAACCAGTCTCGAAGAAAAATAAATATTTGTATGAAGGTTTGGAACATTTGTCAAGAAATTGAAAAATTGAAGAAAAAAAAAAAAAAAAAAAAAAAAAGAAATTGAAATATATTTGTAATTTTTACAGGAAATAAATTGAATTGTCTATCTACTACTTATCTATGTTACAAAAACTATTGTAAATCAATGAATTATTTTGATAAAGAAAAATATCTCCTTGATTCTTTTCATCAATTTGAGATTGAGTAACAAGAAAAACTCCACTTAACCAATCTGCACAAAGTGTTCCTTAATTTATTTGGAAAAAAAAAGGAGAAGAGAAAAAAAAGAAAAATTTAATGATTTTCAAAAAAGAAATGAAAATAGAGAAAATGAAAACTACCTTCAATAAACTCAATATCTCTGAAAAAAAAGATCAATAAATCTTGTGATTGTAATTGCAATTCTTGAATTAACAAGTCAAAAATGACTCTATTTTGAATATTTATACAAAGTTCATCAGTTTGTTTAATTGATTTATCCATAACTTTCACATTTCCTAATGAATATCTTGATGAATTTTTGTGAAATGAGGAAATAGTTGCATAAAAGCTAATTCTTGAGAGTTTGGTTCTCTATTTATGATTTATAATTAATCAATTATTATTCAATTTTAAAGAACTTTTGATAAGGAAAAAAAAAAAAAAAAGAAATCTGAACCTGAGAAAAAGATAGACCATTAATAACATCATCCAAGAGTAATACAGGTGGATTCAATGAATTGATTTTGAAATCTTTATTCTCTTCAATTGAGAGGGTTGAATGTTCTGTGAGTTCAATTTGATATATAAATTGTGGAATTGAAGTTTGATGAGGGGATAAATATAAATCCTTTAACATTGAGAAAAGGGAAGTATTCTTTTGAGCATTTAATTTTGTTGAAAGAAGGATTTTTGTGAACTTGAAAGCTTTTCCTTCGATATCCGAAAGATTTCTCCTAAAATTTTTTTATTTATTTTGAGATAAGGTTTCTTTTTGTTTTGATAATCGAAAATTAATGAAATTGAATGACTAACCTATTTGGAAAGAAAGTATCCAAGTTTTTGATTCTAATAATACAAAATGATCCAAAAGTATCAACTACAAGAGCAAGCCAACGAATTCTTGAGTTAGGTAATTGACTTTGATGATGCATTTCTTGGTCCTCATACCAAAAAGAAGGAATTAATCTTAAAATAACACAATGCAGATCAACAAAATTTGGAAATGGACATATTGATTGAATTGGATTTTGATTTTGTTTGATATTCTCAACTTTTGTTTCATTTGAAGAGATTTGATCAAGATTTAAACTTTCAATTTCAGAACTTTGTTCTTGAGACTGAGATTGAGATTGAGATTGAGAATCTGAGATAATTAATTCTTTTGAACTCTTTGCTTTTCCTTTTTTTTTTTTTTTTTGAGTATTAAGTTATTGAAGAAACAAAAGAAAAGAAAATTTACCAAATGGCGTGAGAAATGAAAATGGATTTGATTTCTTTGGTGAGTAACTTCCAACATTTGAAGATTGAATTTGAAATAATGGACAAAATAATGTGATACAATTATCTTGGTCTCTGAGTTCAGTCCTATTAAATTATAAATCAAAAAATTATTTTTCTTTTCAATAAATATATATATAAAAAAAAACCAAGGTTGATAAACTTTAACAACTCCCCCTTCTGTAAAATCATATTGATCCTCTGGATCATGAAAGAGGATTTCAGGTTCATGATATTCTTGAGAAAGTTCATTTTTTTGGAAAAGGCTACATGATGTTACAAGTAAAGGTCCTTTTTTTTTTTTTTTTTTTTTTTTATTTATTTTTTTTTTTTTTTTTTGTCAATGAATTTGTTTTCAAAAAAAGAAAAAAAATAATGAATACCATCTTTTTTGATTGTGTTAATCATAAAAAGGAATGACTTTGATAAGTGACTTGAATTATCTATAATAGAAAAAAAAAAAAAAGACAATGAGAAACATCATTCAAAAATAAATAAAATAACAAATGGAAAACCTTCCAATGATCTTTCCCATAATGCAAATAAAGATTTTTGTTGATGTAAAATTCTTGTTAACTTTTCTGCATATCCTCCTCTTTTTTTTTTTGGATTTTTTTCTTTGGATTTTTTTTAATGAATGAATCAAAACAAACTTTAAACGTTTCTTTCTTTTAGTTGGACTTGAAAAGTCAATTGGAGTAGAGATTTCCATTGGTAATGGTGCTTCTTGAAAACGAAATTTTGGTGTTGATTTTTGTTTTATCTCTGAAGATATCATTGATTTCTAGATTGAAAAAGAATTTAAAGATTTAATTCAAAAAGGATCAAAAAAAAATAAAAAATAGAAAGGGTACTGGAATTTGTGTAGGATCTTCATTTTCATCAATCTCTTCAGGAATATGTTGAATTTTTCTTTTGAATGGAGTTTGAAAAGTAGAATTTTCATTATCTTCCATATCAATATCTACACTTTGTTTCTTCACTTTTTGAATTTGTTGATTTTCATCATCAACTTCTATATCTTCCTTCACTCTTCGATATAATACATTTTTTGTTTCCTTTTCATCCTTTTTATTTGGAAAAAGAACTCGAGGACGAAAAATTTCTTCTTCATCATCATCAGAATAAATTTCATCCACTTCCATTTTCATTTCTCTTGGGTGGTGCTTTTTTTTTTTTGATAGTCAAGAAAATGAAAACTCAAGAAAAAGAAAAGAAAAGAAAGATCTTACAATACTTGAACTTTCTTCAATTGGTTCATTTAATTTTTGGATTGAAGAAAAAAGGACCTTTAAAGATTTTTTTTTTTAAAAGAAAAAGAAAAAAAAAGGAAATGATTGAAAAAAAAAGGAAAAGAAAAAAATAACTACATTATGCTTTGTTGAACTTGAGACTGGAATAGATTTTGATGGAAGAGGAGTTTCTTCAAATAAATTTGGTTCAGCTTGTGTTAATTCTTGGGAACTATCTTCAATTTGTTCAGGTTTTGACCAACGATCAAATCGTGGACTTTGAGAAAGTGATTCAATATCTGTATCTTCTAATTCTATTTGATTCTTTGATTCGATATCTTTTTCCATTTTCCATTTAATTTCTCTTTCTCTTTCAATTTTCATTTCCATTTCCATTTCTCTTTGAATTTCTTCTTCTAATTTTTGAGTTTGTCTTTCAATTTCTTTCTTTCTTTCATTTTCTTCTTCATCCAATTCCTCTTTTCTCTCTCTAATTCTTTTCCTAATTCTTTCTCTTTCCTTTTCTCTTTCTTGTTCCCTAGCTTTCTCTCGAGTACTCAAAAACTTTCCATCACCTTGAACATCTCTAAAATGATTTTTCCAATTTGGAGTTAATAATTGATTTTTCTCTTTCAAAGGACTTCCATCTTGTTGATTATTTATGATTCTATTTTGTGAACTTGATTGAATTTCATCTTCCTCTTCATCATCTTCTATTTCTTCTTCATTTCGTTTTGGCTATTAGGGTTTTTTTAAAAAAATGTTATGCATTTAAAATAAAATAAAACAAAAGGAAAAGAAAGAAAATGAATTACTTTTGGTGAAGGAGATGTTTTAATCTTTTGAGGTGTGAATTGAGTTGCACGGTTTGGAAGTTTAAACATTTTAAACCAGAGTCTTTGTGGATTCACTTCCTCTTCCTTCTTGTTCTATTCAAGTCTATTCTATCCTACAATTTTTAAGAATTAGAAGTTTATCAAACATGTTCTCATTAATTAATCAATATTCTATTCAAGTTATCTCTACAACAAATCATTCATTCATTCATTTAAATTTCCAACTTTAAAGTTATAAGCTTTTTCACTTTCATTATTCGAATTGCTTCTTCAATAATGATTTCTCATTTAAAAATGTTGAAATGCTGAAGTTCCAAGATGTATTTTGAAAAATTAAAAATCTTCTGCAATAACTTATAACTCCACTCAATCAAAAACTCAATAGGTTTGTCTTGTGAAACAACTTGCAATAGAGAGGCTTTCAATGAAGAGGAGTGAATCTTGACTCAAACATGATTCTAAAACAAACAAATCCGCACGAATCGTACGAATCGTACGAATTGAAAGGAAACCAAAATCAAAATCATTCGAGAGATGGAATGAATAGGAGGAGAATCAACTTTGTATCTACATTGAGATCTTTTCTCGCTTCCCTTTAGATTGATGCTCTAAAGTTTCTCATTGATAAAGAAGTTCTTTTTTCTTTTTTATTATTCTCTTTGATGTTCTTTCCCTGACACAAGTTTTAATGAATGTTTTTTCAAGAAGGATTATTGAAGAGTTTGGATGAAAGACATCACTTTGAATACTTCGAGTTGAGATTTTGGAGGAGGAATATGATCACTTTTTTCTTTGAAGCTATGGAGTCCTATTCAATTGAATATATAAATTCAGAAGACTGAGTTAGGTTTGGTTACTAAAGAAATGGAATGAAAGTGGCTTCGACCTTTTAAAAGAACAAAGCGAGAAAGACAGAGCCTTCCTTTGATACTTTTCTCTGGATTTGAAATTGTATACAGTATTTCTCAACTGAAAATCACAACAGTAGAAAATAATGTTTAGAGACAAGGACTATCTCTCTCTCTATTTTCAGGAGTTGATGAAAGAACAACAACCAGAAGAACTGCTTCTTGATGCTTGTGAAGAAGGTGATATTGGAGTAGTCAAACAATTACTCAACAATACCAACATTAACCCCAATTATCAAAGTCAAATTGAAAATTCTGATTCTCCAACACCATTTTCTGTTGCTTGTTATAATGGACAAACTGAAATTGTGAGATTATTATTAAATGATAAAAGAGTTGATATCAATAAAGCAACACCTTTTATTATGGCTTGTGGAAAAGGACATATTGAAATTGTGGAACTATTGTCAAATGATGCTAGAGTTGATATCAATAAAACAAATAAATATGGCACAACACCTTTTTTTCTAGCTTGTCAACTGGGGCATCTTGAAATTGTGAAGATATTATTAAATAATGGGAGAGTTGATGTTAACAAAGCAAATAATCGAGATATAACACCTTTTTATATTGCTTGTCAAGAAGGACACATTGAGATTGTGGAATTATTATTAAATGATAAGAGGACTAGTATCAATAAAGCAGAAAATACTATTGGTGCAACACCTTTTTGGTTTGCTTGTTGTAAAGGACGTATTGAAATTATGAAATTATTATTGAATTATAACAGGGTTGATGTTAATAAAGCAGATGAGGATGAAGTAACACCTTTTTACATTGCTTGTCAAAATGGACATATTGATGTTGTGGAATTATTATTAATTGATCAAAGAGTTGATATCAATAAAGGAAATAATCAAGATGCAACACCATTTTATATTTCTTGTCAATACGGACATATTGAAATTGTGAAATTATTATTAAATGATAAAAGAATTGATGTAAATAAAGCAGAAAGTGAAGGAATAACACCTTTTTACATGGCTTGTCAACAAGGACACATCGAAATTGTAAAATTATTATTAAATGACAATAGAGTTGATATCAATAAAACATATAATGATTGCACAGCCTTTTGTTATGCTTGTCAACAAAGACAAATTGAAATAGTGAAATTATTATTAAATGATAGTAGAGTTGATGTCAATAAAGCAGATGAGGATGAAGTAACACCTCTTTACATTGCTTGCCAAAATGGACATCTTGAAATTGTGAAGTTATTATTAAATGATGAAAGAATTGATATTAATAAAGCGACCAAGAGTGGTCAATCACCTTTTTTTGTTGCCTGTGGATGTAAACATATTGAAATTGTGAAATTATTATTAAATGATAGTAGAGTTGATATTAATAAACCAAATAAGAATGGCATACCACCGTTTTATGTTGCTTGTCAAAGTGGAAGTGTAGAAATTGTGAAACTACTATTAAATGATAAAAGGGTTGATGTTAATAAAGAAACATGCAATAGAACAGATTCTTATGGAATAACACCTTTTTATATTGCTTGTCAAAATAGGCATATTGAAATTATAAAATTATTATTAAATGATGAAAGAGTTGATGTAAATAGACCAAAGAATGATTCCCAAACACCATTTTGGATTGCTTGTGAAAGTGGATATATTGAAGTTGTGGAATTATTATTCAATGATCAAAGAGTTGATACTAATAAAACAAATAACGTTGGTGAAACACCTTTTTGGATTGCTTGTGAAAATGGACATATTGAAATTGTGAAATTATTACTCAAAAATGAAAGTATTGACATTAATAAAGCAAACGAACAGGGGCGAACATCTTTTTTTATTGCTTGTTGGAAAGGATATATTGAAATCGTGAAATTATTATTAAATGACAAAAGAGTGGAGACAAATAAATCAATGAGTAATGGAGGAACATCTTTTTTTATTGCTTGTGAAAAAGGATATATTGAAATAGTGAAATTATTATTAAATGACAAAAGAGTGGAGATAAATAAATCAATGAATAATGGAGTAACACCATTTTATATTGCTTGTCAAAATGGACATATTGAAATTGTAAAACTATTATTAAATGATAAAAGAGTTGATATCAATAAAACAACTGAGGATGACAAAACACCTTTTTGGATTGCTTGTGATTTAGGTCACACTGAAATCGTACTTTTATTGTTGGAAACTCCAAGAGGTAATTTATAAATACCTTATCCCTTTTCGTTTTTTTTTTTTTTTTTTTTTTTTTTTTTTTTTTTTTTTTTTTTTTTT
>Ga0209960_1002535_pt1 | contig 17910 bp, 21 predicted proteins | sample ThiBiot_500_plan_2_FD_183947 | JGI IMG/M metagenome (GOLD analysis project Ga0209960, IMG submission 183947) | Wastewater bioreactor microbial communities from Cape Town, South Africa - Thiocy_expt_500_plan (SPAdes) | ecosystem: Engineered > Bioreactor > Thiocyanate-remediating >...
AAAAAATGGCGAAGTGTCTCTTCTTCTTTTTTTTCTGCCCTTCCAATTTTCTCTTTTATTCCTAATTATTATATGATTGAATTTCAATCTTAATTCATTAAATCAGAACTAACTTCTTTCTTTTCTTTTTTTTTTTCACTTCTTTCTTCTTTTTTTTTTTTTTTTTTTTTTTCACTTCTTTCTTCTTTTTTTTTTTTCTCCAAAAAAATAGTATCTTTTAATCAACAACATAAGCTTTTGGCAGGAGAAGTCTATCGTAGGATTTTTGGTCATCGCCATGTTGTAGTGATTCAACATCATAACTTATCGACTCGAGATTGGCTCTCAATTAAAAAACAACATTCTCAAATCAAATTCAAAATCGTTGATACTTATCTCATTCAAAAAGTTCTTCAAGAATCCAAATTTTCTGAAATACCTTTTGATGTTTCTTGTTATAACCATGGAACATACCCCAAAACTCAACAAATCCAAGAATTTGATACAGGTAATTTTAACTATAAATCTAAATTATAAATTAACCACAATAAAAAAAAAATAAAATAGAACAAAGATATTCAGGATATGTAGAAACTTTTCAAGGTTCCCACTTTGACACCTGAAGTGAAGTATTTTCATTTTTCACTTTTACTTTCATTTTTTTTTTTTTTTTTTTTTTTTTTTTTTTTTTTTTTTTTTTTTTTTTTGATTTTTATTGATTATTTTTTTCTCTTTAAAAAATTCAAAATTTCAATAGGTTAATAATTTGTGGTTTGACATCTTGTATTCCCTTTAAAACCTTGAATCTGGAATACGAAAATTTACAATGAACTAATCTACATAAGATTGGTATTTTTTTTTTTAAAAAAAAAAAGAATATTAAAGTTTGAATTTGAAATAAATAAATAATTCAATAGGGATTGGAAAAAAATACAATTGAAGTTAGGAATCAAGAAACAAAATCAACTATTTAATATCAAAAAAATTTTTTTGATACAAATTCAATTATATTTTTCAACATCAGACATACTTTATCGGATAAAAATTAATGGTTGTTGGATATGAAAATGTTGGAAAACTACAATTTTAGATTGTTTAAAGAAATAAGAGATAAAAGGATTGAAAGATTGAAAAGAGTGATTTTAAATGCCGCAACTCATGGAATAGAAATTCAAGATCAAATTCTTCAAGATCAAAAAATCAACTATTGGTATTTCAATTTGGGACTTTTTATAATAATCACCATTATTTTTTATCAACAAGAACTGTTTTTTTGGTTTTATGAAAATGAAAGATGAAAAAGTTGGATTAGAAGGATTAAATTTTTGGTTCAAATCACTTTCATCTCATTTAAAAAATGATTCAACTTCTTTGGCAAATAATAAACCTTATTTCTCAATTTTGGTTGTTGGTATATTTTTAGATGATAAAAATCAGAAGAAATGAAGAAATTCAGAGAAAAAGAAATTTTGGAAATAGTAAGATCAAATGGAATTCATTATCCAATCCAAACTTATCAAGTAAGTTGTTCAACAAAGGAGAATATTAATGGATTAAAACAAAGTATTTATAAAACAACATTAACTCATGGATATATAGGTGAGGAATTACCAATTGGATATTTAAATATTAAAAATTCAATTGAAAAATTAAGAAATCAAGAGAAATTCAAAAATCTTCCAATAATCGAGATTCAAGAGTTGGTTAATTATAATAAAGCAAATTCTTGATTTGAATTTGATATTGAATTTGATATTGAATTTGTGAAAAGAGGATTAAATTTATTACATCAATGGGAAACTTGCGTTTATTTTGATGAACCAATGGAATTATCAAATTATGTTATTTTGAAACCAGAATTTTTGTCAAAAGAAGTTATGGGAAAGATTTTTGATCCAACATTAAAAAAATAATTGTTGGGATGGAGTATTTAAAAAAAAAAGTGTTGATGAAGAATTATTTTCACCAGATTTAAGACATAATTTCAAAGATGGAATTTTAAATCATTCAAATTTGAAGTTATTTTGGCCAAATTATATGCATAAATCAGAAATGTTGATGACATTAATGGAAAAGTTTGAAATTTGTTTTAAATTGAAAGACGATGAAGGGAAGCCATTCAAAGATCAAAGAAGTTTAATTCTAAATTATTTATCTAAAGGTGGACCAAAGGATTTATTAACTTATTGGCCAAATGAACCTTCAAACAAAAATGAAGAAATTGAAGAACAATAATATTTAATATGACTCCAAAGGAAATAATTAATCGATCATTTATTTACAACATAAAATTGAAGATCAATTAATTTGGAGATATGGAAAGGCTTTATTTATTTATTTCAAAAGAATATAAAAATATTAGAGCATTTGTGAATGTGGAAATTGAATTAATAAATCAAAATGGAATTGAAAGAACAAATTCAATATCAAGTAATAAAAAAAAAAGGAAATAATCAAGTTGCAAAATTGAAAAATCCTGGTCAATTAAAAATTAAAAATCAAATAATTATCAAAGTTAGAGAGAATGAAGATCAAACTCAATAATTGTGATGAAAAGAATGACAATTTATGTTTTTATAAAAGTGAAAATAGAGAATTGTGAATCAAAAAAAATTAAAATAAAATAAAATAAAATAAAATAAAATAAAATAAAAAACCTAAAAAAAAGAAAGGATAAAGCCTAGGACATTTAGTATTCCCGAGTGGTCACCCTCCCCAGTACTAACTAAACCATCACTTGCTTGACTTCCGTGAGCGAGACGGGGACGGGTATGTTCAAGTGTGTATGGTCCTAGACATTTTTCTTTCTTTCTTGCACTTCTTTTATTACAAACTTCTTTTTTAATTTTTTTCCTTTTTTTAAAACACTACCTTTTCCAGGAGCTAACTAATTCAATTGAAAAATCTTAAAGAACGACTGACAAAATTTTATTCATTTTTGTTTCATTTGAAAGTTGATTTATTGAATACATCATTTTGAAATACTTTGTAATTGAACTTGAAAATCAGTTCCAAGTTTTTTTGGCTGATTATTCTTTAATTTGTTCTTCATTACAATGAAAATAATTAATCCAATAATTAAAAGACCTCCAATAATAGATCCAATAACAATTCCAGCAATAGCACCTCCACTAAGGTTTGAAGATGATTCGCAAATAATTTGATTTGATTCACAACATGATTTTTGAGAATTGGTAAATAATTCTCCAATTGAACCTTTCAATTCTTCAAAACATTCCATTTCTTGATATTTTTCAATTATTTCTTTGCATTTGTCAGTACATCCCGAAACACAATAAGATTTCAATTCTAAAATTGCTTCATTTTTTAATCCTTCAATTGCTTCACATCTATTATTTATTTGATTATTAAAGAAAGAAGAATAACAATAAAAAAAAAAGACCAATGAAAATAATTAATCCAATAATTAACAAAAAAGAAAAACAAACCCAAAATGACCAAGAGTGAAAGAAATAAGAACTGAAGATGAAAGACCATTTGAATCTGTTGCAATTAATTCTAAATCTGGAATTGAATTTGATAAATACATTTGTTCTGATATTTTGAAATCAAATGACATTGTTGGTTGGTCTGAATTCAATGTTCCAAATAAACTTGTATTTGAATTCACAATCACATAATCTCCATCTTCATCAATTATTGAAAATTTAATACTAATTTCTTCTGATAATTTAACAATATAATTATCCATTAAATTAATAAATTGAGGTGGTGAATTCAAATCTGATTTCAAATTATCATAAATATTTCCAATTTCTAATGAGATTTGAGATGCCAAAATGTTTTGAGTTTGTGAAACATCAAATAAACATGCATCCAAATCAATATTTGATCCAATACATCCTGATCTTGCTTGATTCTCAAATTCAATACTTCCAAAATTAATTTCAAAATTTGGAATAAATAAATTATCATTAAATGAATTAAAATTGGTTCCATTTGAATAAATAAATAAGGATTCATTTTCATTGATCATATATTTCAATCCAAAATCTGAATGAAGTGTTTCAAAATCAGATGTAATTGGAATAATATTTCTATTTCCATTTCTTAAAGTAAAATCATCATTTTTATTTCCATTCCAATTTCCTAATAATCCTCTTGTTTTGGATTTCAATGAATTTGGAAGTATCACAATTAAATTTAACATTGAAAATCTTGAAATGATAATTAATGAAACTCCAGAAGTTGGTAAAAGAATTTGATATTTTGAATCTTCAATTCTTGATATTAATATTCCATCTTTTGAAATAAATGAGTTTCCAATTGAAATCATTTGTGGATTTTGTGAATCTGCTAAAAATATATTCATATTTCCAAATTGATTCAAATAAATTGAAATTCTTGAATTTCCATCTTTAATTGAAATTGCTGATAATATTGTAACTAATTTTGTTGGTATTTGTTCAAATCTTGCTTGAATTGTTAATCCATTTGATTCAAGAATATTTTGATCAAGATTATTAATTTGTTCCAAAAGAATGAATTCTCCTTTTCCATTGAATCTCCAAACTTGTTCATCAAATGTCAAAAAATGCGGATCTCCATAACATATTCCCACTTTTGATGTTAAAGTTAAAGAGGGTACAGTTGATTTCTTGACGTTACTATTATTATTATTTACTTTTCTCTTTACTTGAAATAAATCACAAAATGATCTTGGATTACTTGATTTAACACAACAAATTATTCTTGGCAAAATATCTCCAATAAAATTCTTGATGGATGGAAAACTTAAATCCTTCCTCAATCCTGAATTTTCAACATATTTGCTGATCAAAAAAGAATTATATCCACTATTTAAGTAACAACATTTAACTTGAGTATTCAATTGTGCAACTGGAACAAAAAATGCACATTCTTGAGTTAATTGATATAAAAAACAACTAAATGGTGTATTTCTATTACAATTTGGATCTGTACTAAATTGTGGATTCACTGTTGGTGGTAAACTTGGACAACTTATTGCTGGTTGAACTAATATTGAATCTGTTGATACAAAATTTTGACAACTTGAATCATAATCAAATCCTTCTTGAATTGGTAAAATAAATCTATTAATTGATTTATAAATTGAATCAATTGATAAAATATGAAGTGATGAATTCCATACAAAATTATCCACATTCAATGTAATATTCATCTTTCCATTATTTGATCCAAAAGTAACATTTTCATTAACAACAATTAATTCTGGTTGAATGTTGAAATCTTGGAGATTCAAATAATTCCAATTCCATTTATATAATTTGATTGTAATTGTATCTCCAAATCCAAATTGACTTGAATCCCATGAAATTGATTTTGATTTTCCAATTGTGAAAATATAATCATCCAAATTCTCAACACTATTTGGAATAAGTTGATTTGATTTTGAATAATAAAATGATCCTATTGTAAAAAAATTTCCATTTTGATAACCAACAATTGAAATTTTGAAATCCAAATAAATATCTGAAGTATGATATGGTGATGATTTACAATAATATTTTCCATTATTTGAATTATAAATTGATGAAACTTGAATTTCTCCAAATGAACATTTTAAATTTTCTTGAGAAACTGGAATTCCAGAAGGAATCATAATTTCAATTGGAAATCCACCAAGAATTGAATCTGTTTGAGGTGAAAAATCAAATATTGGGGTATTACAATCTGTTCCATTCCAACCAGAATCACATTTACATTCAAGACTATTAAATGAATTAACAAAACAATATCCATTAACACATCCACAATTTGATAATTGAGAACAATCATTTCCTTCATATCTTTCATCACAATTACAATATGATATTGGAAAAGAATCTAAACTTAATTCTGTAAATGAACATTCTCCATGACCTGAACAATCATTCAATGTTGAACAATCTGGTGGTTCACAATCTCCATTTGAATTTCTTGCTTTTCCTTCATCACATTTATTTTTACATTCTCCTGTTTTTAGACTTCCTATTTATTTTATTTATTTATTTTATTTTATTCATAGATCATCAATATTAATTAATTCCAAAAGAAATTAAACAAAAGAAAAAGGAAAAAGAAAAGAAAAGAAAAACCATCAGAATTGGATGAAATAATAAGATCAAAATTGGAAGTACAAGAAGTACATTGATTTTGATTTGGACCAAAACAATTTAAACAACTTGAATCACATGAAAAACATGTTGAACATTTTGGAAGTGGATTTTGACAAATTGATGAAGATGAAGACAAACTTAAGAATGAATTATCAAAAGGACAATAACATCCTCCTAAATTGGATCCAAGAACCATTCCCCCATTTGAATAACATTGTTTACATTTATCAATACTTAAATTTCCACATTCTAAATCACATCTACATTCTGCTGTTCCAAGTTTCTCTGTTTTATTATTTTTTATTTTGGTTTGATTATCTTTTAGATTGAAAAGAACTGAAAGAAAGGAACCAAAAAAAAAGAAAAGAAAAGAAAAGAAGGGTCAAAAGAAATACTTGAACAAGGATTTCCAGTAATAGTTTGATTCCATGAACCAATTAAATTACAATAAAGTGTTGGACTTCCATAATATAAATCATCACATTTTCCCAATGCTGTATTTCCTGCCAAAGTAATTGAATAATTTGCATTTCCAATTGAGATTGGTGGACATTTCATTGCTAGAAATAGATAATAATCAAAAATTTCATAAACATCAAAGAATCGAAATAAATAAATAAATAAATAAATAAGGAAATAAATAAAAATAATACCTGTACAATTTAAACCATCACCTGAATAACCAGGTTTACAAGCACAACTAAAACTTCCTGGGGTATTTGTGCAAATTGCTTGATCATCACATCCTCCATTATTTGTCAAACATTCATTAGTATCTAAATGAAAAGAAATAAATGTTTTTTGTTTTCATTATTGCGGAATCGGTCCAAAAAAAAAAAGAAAAATAAAAGAAAATACCTGTACAAATAAAACCATCTCCTGAATATCCAGAAGTACATTCACAATTAAAACTTCCAATTGTATTTGCACATTTTGCATTTACTGAACATCCTCCATTATTTGTGAAACACTCATTAATATCTATTAGATTTATTGATTTCCCCTCAATATAGTATTTTTTTGAAAAAAAGTAATGATCAGAATTACCTGTACAATTTAAACCATTTCCTTGATAACCTGATTTACATTCACAATTAAAGCTTCCAATTGTATTTGCACATATTGCTTGATCATGACATCCTCCATTATTTGTTAAACATTCATTAATATCTAAATGAAAAAAAAATTGTTTTCATTCTTCGAAATATCCTCACAAAAAGAATGGAAAGATGAGAAACAAAAAAGGAGATACCTGCACAGTTAAAGCCATCCCCTGAATATCCAGTATTACATTCACAATTAAAACTTCCAATTGTGTTTGTACATTTTGCATTTACTGAACATCCTCCACTATTTGTGAAACACTCATTAATATCTATTAGATTTATTGATTTCCCCTCAATGTAATATTTTTTTTTAAAAAAAAAGTAATGATCAGAATTACCTGTACAATTTAAACCATTTCCTTGATAACCTGATTTACATTCACAACTAAAACTTCCTGGGGTATTTGTGCAAATTGCTTGATCATCACATCCTCCATTATTTGTTAAACATTCATTAATATCTATTGATTTGATTTGATTTGATTTGATTTTTTTTTTTTTCTTTTGGGAAACAAAAAAATGGATTCGAAAAGAGAAAATATACCATTACAAGAACCAATAATAGAAGTCCAATTTCCAATTGAACCAGATTGAATACATGTTCTTGAAATCGTCCCTTGATAACCTTGAATACAATTTCCCTTAACTACTTGTTGGAAGGTTGATGGCGTTTCATTCCATTCAGCATTCCCTTCATTTGAAATATATGAACAATTTACATCTTTTTTATTTTTAATTTTTTTTTTATTATTTTTCATGATTATGGTCTTTTTATTATTATTATCTTTTTAAAAAAGGAGGGCAAGGAAAGGAAGATAACCAATTTCGCAACTGTCACCAGATAAACAACAACCATATCCTCCACTCCACTTAATTGAACAAATCGCTCCACTTGAACATCTGTTTGATGGACAACTTGAATCTGAAAATCATTTTTTTTTCATTTTTTTAGTATTTATTTTTTCAATTCTTGACTTATCAAAAGAAAGAAAGTTTTTACCACATTGGCGTTTTGAAGTCAAATAATCATTATATGGACGGGAAGAATAATCAGGAATTGGACAATCCCAATAATTGTTTGTAAGATATCTATTCGTTTTGATGTTTTATTTTTATTGCTGGCATTGCAAGTTTTATGAAATTTAAATGAATCTATTTATTTGGTGTTACAAAGTGGTAAATTGTAAGGTTAAAATGAGAGTTGGAATTGTCCCTGAAAGTTGGTTATTATGAAGTTGTCTAAAATATGAAATTTTTTGATTGTATCAAAATAATAATTGCATTTCTTTTACATCTGTTGTAAATTTGTTAAGTTCCCAAGTTGTGTTGGAATTATCCCAATCAGTTGATTATTATAGAGTTGTCTAAAATATTTTGAATTTAATTGTATCTCAATAAATAATTGCATTTCTTTTTACAGTGAATATAGACTTGTTAAGTTCCCAAGTTGTGTTGGAATTGTCCCTGAAAGCTGATCATTCTCGAGCCATCTAAGATATGAAATATTTTGAATTTAATTATATCAAAATCAAGAATTGCATTTTTTACAGAGTTTGTAATTTTCCTAAGCTCCCAAGTTGTGTTGGAATTGTCCCAGAAAGTTGATTATTATTGAGTATTCTAAGATATGAAATATTTTGAATTTGATTGTATCAAAATAAAATAATTGCATTTTTTTACAGTGAAACTAGATTTGTTAAATTCCCAAGTTGCGTTGGAATTGTCCCTGAAAGCTGATTATTATTGAGCCATCTAAGATACGAAATATTTTTTGAATTTAATTATATCAAAATAAATAATTGTATTTTTTTTTTACATATTTTGTAGGTTTGGTAAGCTCCCAAGTTGTGTTGGAATTGCCCCTGAAAGTTGATTATAATAGAGAGATCTAAGATATAAAATATTTTGAATTTAATTGTATCAAATTCATAATTGCATTTGTTTTACAGATATTGTAAATTTGTTACATTCCCAAGTTGTGTTGGAATTGTCCCTGAAAGTTGATTAGCATTGAGATATCTAAGATGTGAAATACTTTGAACTTAATTGTTTCAAAATAAATAATTGTATTTTTTTACATCTGTTGTAAATTTGTTAAACTCCCAAGTTGTGTTGGAATTGTCCCATTCAGTTGATTATTAGAGAGACCTCTAAAGAGATTGAGTTTAATTGTATCAAAATAAATAATTGCATTTTTTTTTTTTTTTACAATGAAAATAGATTTGTTAAGTTTTCAAGTTGTGTTGGAATTGTCCCTGAAAGTTGATTACCATTGAGAGATCTAAAGTAATTGAATTTAATTTGTATCAAAATCAATAATTACATTTGTTTTACAGCCATTGTAAATTTGTTAAGTTCCTAAGTTGTGTTGGAATTGTCCCTGAAAGTTGATTGCCATTGAGTTTTCTAAGATATGAAATGTTTTGAATTTAATTTGAAATCAAAATAATTGTTTTTTTTTTTTTTACAGATGTTGTAAAAGAGGTAAGTTCCCAAGTTCTGTTGGAATTGTCCCTGAAAGTTGATTATTATAGAGTTGTCTACGAAATTAAATATTTTGAATTTAATTTGTATAAAAAAAAAAGTGTATTCTTTTTACATCTGTTGTAAATTTGTTAAGTTCCCAAATTCTGTTGGAATTGTCCCCTTCAATTGATTAGTATCAAGATATCTAAGATATGAAATATTTTGAATTTGATTTATATCAAAATAAATAATTGTTGTTTTTTTACATCCGTTCTAAAGGTAAGCCCCCGAGTTGTGTTGGAGTTATCCCTGAAAGTTGATTACTATTGAGAGTTCTAAAATAGAAGGAATTGAATTGAATTTAATTTGTATCAAAATCAATAATTGCATTTGTTTTACAGCCAATGTAAATTTGTTAAGTTCCCAAGTTGTGTTGGAATTGTCCCATTGAGTTGATTATTTTCGAATCGCCTAAGATATTAAATATTTTGAATTTAATTTGTATCAAAATAAATAATTGGATTTGTTTTACAGAGTCTTTAAATTTGTTAAGCTCTCAAGTTGTGTTGGAATTGTCCCAGAAAGTTGATTATTATAGAGTTGTCTAAAATATGAAATATGTTGAATTTAATTGGATCAAAATAAAAAATTGCATTTTTTACAACGAAACTAGATTTGATAAGTTCCCAAGTTGTGTTGGAGTTGTCCCATTCAGTCGATTATTAGAGAGGTCTCTAAGATATGAAATATTATTGAATTTAAGTTGTATCAAAACAAAATTGCATTTTTTTTTTTTACATCTGTTGTAGATTTGGTAAGCTCCCAAGTTGTGTTGGAATTGTCCCTGAAAGTTGATTATTCCAGAGTTGTCTAAGAATAAAGTTTTGAATTTGATTTTTCTTTTTTTTTTAAAAAAAAGAAAGAAAAAGAAGAATAATTGTATTTGTATTTTTTACAGCCATTGTAAACTTGTTAGACTCGCAAATTGTGTTGGAATTGTCCCATTGAGTTTGTTATTATTGAGTTGTCTAAGAAATAGAAGTTTTGAATTTAATTGTATCAAAATAAATAATATTTTTTTTTACATCTGTTGTAGATTTGTTAGACTCCCAAATTGTGTTGGAATTGTCCCAGAAAGTTGATAAGAGAGAGATCTAAGATTTGAATTGGTTAGTATGTTTCAAGAAAAGTTGTGAATTCCCAAAAGGAATACATTTGACTAACTCTTTGAGGGTTTGAAGAATCACAAGTGACTCCAGCTTGCCCACACAAATCATTTGTAGTATTCCAATTCAAAGTTCCTTTTGAAGTCAATGAATTATACCAATCCACTAAGATTCCTTGTTCATCTGGATCCAAAGTAGCTTTTTTTTTTTTTTTTTTTTTTTTTTTCAAAGAGAAGTGAAGTAAAGTGAAAGTAAATGATGAAAAAGCAAAATGAAAAATGAAAGTAGAAAAATGAAAGAAAAAAAACAAACCGAGAGAGGATTGAAGCAGAAGACAAGAGATGAAGGCGAAGAAGAGCATTCATGAATAATTCAATTACAATTATTGATGGAAAGGGCAAAGGAGTTAATCTGAAAAAAAAATCCGCCATTTTTTTTCTTTTTTTTTTTTTAAAAAAAAAAATGGCGAAGAGAGGACTTGTGGTTTTGATTTTGGCGATCCTTGCCTCGCTTACCTTTGCTGATGATGCTCAATGTGAAGGATTTGTCCGTTCTCCTCATATTAAAGTAAGGATTTTTTTTTTTTTAATTTGATTTCATTATGTATTCTTTTATTGTTTTGTCTTGCATTATATTTTTTTTCTTTGAGTTTTTTCGGTTTTGTGGAGAAAAAAGAAAAATGTAAGATTGCAAATTTCAACTTGAACAGAGAAAAATTTGAGATTTGGAATTTATTGAAGATGGAATAGTCTTGTTTTTGGTTGATTAATTTGTGAATTGTTAATTGATTGATTCTTTTGTTTTTGAATCTGCCTTTCTATTTCTTATTTTCTTATTTTATTTTGTTTTGTAATTTTATTTTTTGAAAGGAATGTTGAACAAAACCTCAGATGCAAACAAATTTTCTGAGTTTATGATTTATTGGTTTTTTTGAAATAATTAGGTTAAACAATAAAATTTACTAATTTTTTGAAATGAAATTATAGTTAGATTACAGTCAAATTCAAGTTAAATTATTCACTTTTGAAGGTGTTGAGAAAGCATCTGCTGATTGTGCACCAAATAATGGATACTATTTACTTCCTTTTTATGTTAAAGGAGATCATATTTTAAAAGTTGTTCCTCCTCAAGGATGGAGTTTTGGTAATTTTAGATTTGGTTTGATAATAGAAAAAAAAAAAAATTGGAAACTCAATAAAAAAATAAAAAGAACCTGCTGAAGTTGTTGTTAGTGATCAAGGAGATAGAGCATGTCAAACTGGAAAAGATATTGATTTTGTATTTCATGGATTTTCATTAACAGGAAAAGTAATGATTTATTTATAAATATTAATATTTTCAATATTTCATCTGAAAACTTTGCCAAAATAATTATAATTTAGGTTGTTGAAGTAGGAAAAGATGAAGGACCAGCTGATGTATTAATTACTGCCACAAACTCAAAAGTAAAACATGCCTCTAGAACAAAAGCAGGAGGTGAATTTACAATTTCAAATTTAAGTCCAGATACTTACACAATTGAAATTGTTCATCCATCATGGACATTTAATGAAGTACTTTTTTTTTAAAAAAAATTGATTTTTATTTATTTTATTTTCTCTTCATCAGAAAACAATGGAAGTAAATATTGTTGATGGAAATGTGATTTTATCAAAGAATTTTGAAGTAAGTGGATATCAAATTAAAGGATCTATATTAAATGAAAACTCTCCTGTTGAATCTGTTTCTTTTGTTCTTTATGATTTAGAAGGTTTTTTTTCTGAAACACTTTCAATATTATTGTTTCATATTTGATTTTTATTTTTCTTGATAAAGATAAAGAGATTGGAACAGAAAAGTCAAATCAAGAAGGAGTATTTCTTTTCAATAATATCCCCTCTGGAAAATATTATTTAATTCCTACCTACCAAGAAGGATCTATTACTTTTGATGTTTCTCCATCTAAAATCGAATTTGTAGTTGAACGTAACGATTTTTGATTTTATTTTTATTTATTTTTATTTATTTATTTTTTCGCTTTCAATTTTATTTTATTTTATTTTCGTCTATTTTATTGATTTTATTACTATTTTTATAGAAAATGATTTCAATTTCGCTGAACCATTCCAAGTGAAAGGGTTTTCAGCCACAGGTCAAGTATTACACTCTCAAACTAAGAAACCTGTTAGTGGTGCTTCTATTTTATTAAATAAACAATTTCAAACTACAACTGACGAAGAAGGGTAATTTCTTTTTAACTTTTTACATATTCTGATTTCTAATTTTTTTTTTTTTTTTCATAGTCGTTATCGTCTCGAAGGCTTAAAAACAGATTACTATACTGTTGAAGTCAAAATGGATCACTTTCAATTTTCAGCAACTCAATTGAAAATTACTCCAAATAGTGCAAAGCTTCCAGATCTTTTTGCCACCACGTATTTTTTTAAAAAAAACAATCCAAAATTTTGAATATCAATGATTTTTTCTATTTCAAAAGCTATTCTATTTGTGGGCAAGTAAAACTTGATGAAGGATCAGCTTTTAGAAGAATTTTATTAAAAGAAAAAGACAAAGATTTACCAATTGAAACGTAAGATTGATTGTTTTTTTAAAAAATACATCGCAATCAAGATATTAAATTTAATTTTAATCAAATTTCCAAAGACAAACAAACTCAGATGGTGAATATTGTTTCTTTGTTCGTCCAGGAGAATTTGACATTCAAGTTTCAATTAATAGTCAAGAAAAATCAAAAGGGTTGTATACTTCTCCTCCCCTTCATAAAGCTACAGTTATTGATGCACCAGTATTTGGATTGGATTTTGGACAAGTATTATTTTTAATATTTATTATTTTAAGAAAAAGCAATTTTTTTTTTTCATGAAATTTAGTCAAAAGCGAAAATTACTGGAAAAGTTACTTGTCTTGAAAAAGATTGTGATGAATCAATTTCTATTAATCTTGTAAATTCTGTTAGAGGAGCAAAAGTAACAACCAAACTTGTTAAAGAAGGTTTGTTATATTTTATTTTATTTGAATTCCAATTAATTAATTATTTATTAACGTGATTTGTAGATAACAAATGGGTTTACTCATTTGAAAATATTCTTCCTGGTTTATATAAAGTTTCAATTCACCAAGAAGAATTTTGTTGGAAAGAAAAAGCTCATGAAATTGAAGTATTGATTTGATAAAACTTTTAAATTGATTTTTGTATTCAATTTTTTCAATGAATTAGATAACTTCAGATAATGCTGACCTCAGTTTAGATTTTGAACAAAGTGGTTTTATTGTTCCATAGTAATCATTTTTTTTCATGCTTTAATTTTTTTCTTTTCTTTCTCTTTAAACCAAATCAAAACACACTAGCTCCCTTTCACATGATATTACACTTCATATTGATTTAGAAGATGAAACTCAAGATTCTATTCAATTAAAAAAAGGAGTTTCAAAATTTTGCTTAAGTGAACCTGGTACACTTTTATTTTTTTATTTTTATAAATTTTGAATTTCTTTTTCATTAAAAATATAATAAATAATAAAAGGTAAATATAAATTGACCCCAAAATCTTGTTTTAAATTCCCTCAAGAAGTATACACTTTTGACACTTCAAAACGTTCTGAACTTTTGATGACTGCTACACATACTTTAGTAATTTTCTTTTTTTCATTTCTTTTCAAAATCCATTGTTATTATTTTTTTTTTAAAAAAAAAAACAAAAAGTTTGCTGGCTTAATTTCAAGTGAAGAACCATTATTAACTCAACCAACAGTCAAAATTTCCACTTCTGATGGTGATGAAGTTGTTTTAGAAACATCAAAATCTATGGAAAAAGAGAAACAATCAAATGTATTTACTTACTGGGTCAAACTTGATTCAGAATTGACTATCACTCCCTTTTCTTCTGAAGTGTTATTTTATCCTCCTTCAGAGAAAATTAAAATTGAAAATGTTGAAGCATGTCTTGAACCTTATGAACTTTTTACTGCAAAAAAAGGAGTTTATCAAGAAGGAGAAATTGAACCACCTATTGAAGATGTATCAATTTGGGCAATTGTTGATGGAAAGGATGAGAGACTTTTTTCAGGTGTTTCTAATTCAGAAGGAAAATATAAAATTGGACCTTTTTATGATAATTCTAATCATCAACTTGTATTTTTTTTCTTTCTCTCTCTTTTTTTCTAATTCTTTCAAAATTTTGATTTTGATTGTTTTCCAATAGTATGCTGAAAAAGAAGGATATTTATTTACACTCAAAGAAGGATCAAAGAATGTCTTTGTTTCACGTAAATTAAGTCAAATTTCAATTAAAGTAATTTTTTCTTTAAAGTTTAATTGTTCTTTGCATATTTGTATATTTGCACATTTCAATTAACTTGATAATAAATTAGACTATTGATGAAAATGGTGTTGAAATTTCAGGAGTTTTGGTCGCTTTAACAAGTGAAACTTATCGTTCTAAAAATAACACCAATGAAAAAGGAAGATTTGTCTTTTCAAATTTAAAACCAGATGAATACTTTATTAAACCTCTTTTAAAGGAATATACTTTTGAACCAGCTTTCAAGGTTTTTTTTTTTTTTTTTTTTTTATTTTTTTAAAAACCGTTTATCATTGATCAATAAATAAAAAAAAAATATAGAGTGTTACAATTAAAGATGAAGAAAGTGAAGAAATTATGTTTGTTGGAAAAAGAATTGCTTATAGTTGTTTTGGAAAAGTTGTTTCTTTAAGTGGAAATGGAGAAAGTGGAATTTTAATTGAAGCTATTGGAGGAGATGAAGATAACCTTCATGGTGAAGAGACTGAATCAACTCAAGATGGAACATTTAGACTTAGAGGTTTAAAACCTTTTAATACCTATACAATTAAAGTAAGATTTAATTTTTTATTTTCTTTTGTTATACTTTTTAAATTTATAGATATGTAAAAAAAAAAAATTGGTTAGGTAAAATCTGGTAGTGTCAATCCTACAGTTGAATTTATGGTTCCAGGTACTGGACATGTTGTTGAAATGAAAGAAGAAGATGTTGATGGAATTATTTTCCGTGTTATTTCAAGAGGAGAAAAATGTGATATTTCTGGACGTATTTATACTGATCCAATTTTCCTTGAAACTCTCAAGGTTTCTTTTTCTTTTTACTTTTTCTTTTTACTTTTACTTTTTACTTTTTCTTTTTTTTTTAAAAAAAACTTTTTTTCTTTTCTTTTCAATCCATCAAAATTAAGATTGAATTATTTGATGAAGACAAACCAGAAACACCTTTCAAACTTTTATCAGCCGGTCCAACTACCTTCTTCCAATTTAATTCTTTACCTAGAGCAAATTATTTCCTTAAATTAAGAACTTCTCTTGATAAATCAAAATATAATTTTGAAACGCCAATCGAAAAAATTCAATTTGGATCCTTTTGTTCTTCTCATGTTAGTCTTTCCTTTTATCCACAAATAATTCCTAGAGAAGTAGAACAAACTGAAGGATCATTTTTAGTACTTATCATTGCATGTTTAATTGCTTTTGCTTTTTATTATCACCAAAAGGTTTTTTTTTTTTTTTTTTTTTTTTTTTTTTTTTTTTTTTTTTTTTTTTATTTTTTGAATCATAAAACCAAAAATATAATTTCTCTTCAAAAAAAAAAAAAACTCTTAATAGACGATTGCACTTTACAGATACTACATCGAAGGCAAAACTCCATCAAAAGTTGATCCCAAAGATTTTCTCCCCAAATTAGAAAAAAGCAAAATGAGACATAAAAGTTTTTAGAGAAAAATTAATTAAATAAATCCTATAGAGCAATTAGAAAAATAACAAATAAATAAAAATAATTTTTCTGAAATATTCAAAGTTCTCTTCATGTTTTACTGGCAAGATATCAGAATTTCAGAAGTTCAAATAAATGAGATAGGAAAAAAAAAAAAAAAAAAAATGGCTAATAAAAGTGGTTTATGTGTTTATGAGCTTTCCAAAGAAGAATTGGAAGAGAAACTGATAGAAATTAAAGAATTAACTGGGACATTTGTGAACGATGATGATTTGAAAGCACATTTAAATAAATATAGAGGAAGAGTGACATGGGCTATGAATTCGTTTTGTCGTGAGCAAGTTTGTGCGGATTTGAAAAATCCAGCAACATTTGTATCATTACAACCACTTGTGAAGAAACTTAATTTGTATTATAGTGATAATAATTTAAATAGAATGGATGTATGTGAAAAGAAACTTTGTAAATTTGAAGAGGGATTGGAGTCACAGTTTTTTCCTGAGGAAATTTTAATTCGTATCTTTTCGTATTTAGATGTGAAGGGAGTTGTAAATAGTTCGTTTGTTTGTAAGCAATGGCATCGAGTATCAAATGATTGCATTATTTGGAAAAAATTAATTTCTTTAAAGTGGAAATATTTAAAGGATCATGATATTCAGAAATATGTATTTTTTATTTTCGAATTGATTTTTTTCTATCTTTTTCATTATCTTTCTAAATTTTTAACATTTCATAATCAAATTAATAAGAATAAACAACAATTAATTAGGGGAATAAACAAATGTATGTCCAATATTATGCAAATGAAATTGAACATTGTTGTCCTGGGGATCAAGTAGAATGTAAAGGAAGGAACATTCCTTGGAGTGTTATACCTGTAATTTATGGTTTCCCTTCTCCAGAAATTTTGGAAGCAAAAAATGGAGGAAAACTTGTATTTGGTGCTGATCATATTCCAGTTTCTCAATGGGAGTTACCAACTTGGGGATGTCGAATTTGTAAAAGTGTATGGAAAAAGTATCCTTGGTTATGACACAATGAAGAAGAATAAAAATTAAAAAAAGATTTTGTCTAAAAATTATGAAGTCTTCAAAGATTTCTTTTTTAATCTTAGATTAAAACATAAAAATATCAAAATATATTCAAAAAAAAAATAGTCTATGCTCTTGCGGAAAAAGTTTTTGTATCTGATAATATAAGGACTTGATCTCCAATTTTAATATAATCTGGAACAGAAATTGTTTCTCCATTTTCTATAGTTGCAGGTTTGAATCGACTTTTTTTTTTTTTTTTTGAAATGAAAATGGTTTTAAAAGAAAGAAGAAAAAGAAAAGAAAAAGAAAGAAAAAA
>Ga0209960_1002536_pt1 | contig 17910 bp, 18 predicted proteins | sample ThiBiot_500_plan_2_FD_183947 | JGI IMG/M metagenome (GOLD analysis project Ga0209960, IMG submission 183947) | Wastewater bioreactor microbial communities from Cape Town, South Africa - Thiocy_expt_500_plan (SPAdes) | ecosystem: Engineered > Bioreactor > Thiocyanate-remediating >...
TCAAAAAAAAAAAATGAAAATGAAAAAAAAAAAAAAAAAGAAACCAATAATTCCTGCAGTTTGTTTGACATTTTCACAATGAACCATTGCTTGATATCGACAACTAATTGTTGTTGAATGGAATAAGATAAGAATTTCTGCTTCAAATTCAAAACAAGCTATTAATTTTGATATTAAATAAAGATTTTTTTTTTTTTTGGGAAAAGATTTATTTAAAAAAACCTTTTGGGTTTAATTCTTTTGCAACAAGAACCATTCCATTTCTTAGAGTTTGTCTTTTATTTTTGTTGATTTGTTAGTCATATTTTTTGATGAAAAAAGAAATAAATGAAAAAAAAACCTCTTGACTTTTCGAAGTGCAATTGATCCTGAGCTTCCAGCATTCATTGAATTGACATTGACTCTCTTTCTTTGAATTCCTTTGACTTGAATCTGATAATATTTGATTGGAAAGTTTTATCAGAAAAGAAAAAATCAAAGAAAATCAAAAAATAAACTAAACTAAAATAAAAAATGTACGGGTGTGAAATTTCCAAGGGAATCAGGTCCAAGTAAGAGGGATTGATTCATTGTTATTGTTCCACTTAAAACTGTTCCTGCAACAACTGATCCAACACCCTTTTTTTAAAAAAGTTAGAATCAAATAAAAAATTGAAAAAGAAAAAAGAAAATTCATACAGGAACAAGGAATACATCATCAATTTGATATTCAACAGGAGCATTTGAATCAAATCCTTTATGAGCAGGAAGTAAATTCAAAAATTGTTTGAGTAAATTGATATTTTGACCAGTCACATTTGAGACTTGAAAAATTGGACAAATTCTTTCAGAGATAAAGTTCCTTGAAGTCATTAAAACATCTTCCATTGAATTTACAAACATTGGAACTTTTCTACAACCTTGATTTTTTTTAAAAGAAAATCATATTTAGATAACAAAATAGATAGAAAAAGAGAAAGAAAAAAAAAAACCTGGGGATTTCAAAATCTTATTGAGTTGAGTTAAAGTTTCAGTTAAAATATTTGCTGGACACATATCAATTTTTGTTACAACTATGAAAACTGGAACATTGAGAGCAAGAGCAAGCCCCAAATGTTCTATAATTTGAAATATAAATTAGATTTATGATTAGAATTAAAGAGAAATTATTATTCATTCTTCACTTAATGGACAAGAAAAAAAAAATACCTTTTGTCATTCCAATAACTCCATGATTTGCACCAACCATTAACATAACAAAATCAGGAGCACAACCAGTTAATCCAAAAACTGTAGTTTTCAAATATTTTTCATGTCCACAAAGATCAATGAATGTGATGATTTTTGAAGAATTATGACAAATATGTTGCCAATTAATTTTAACTTGATTTGAAGAGGCACTTGCAATTGCATGTGGATTAGGTGATTCAGTATTTGATTGAGGGTCATGAATTGTTACAATTTCTCCTGTACTTGAAAATCCAAGAATCTCATGACTTATACTGCTTGTTCTACCAGTTTCTCTCTATTTTAATTTAATTAATTTTAATTTTAATTTTACTTTTAATTTTTTTTTTTTTTTAAAAAAAAAATTATACTTCATGTGGATGCCTAAAAACATTTATTCTTGCTTTTCCTCTTCCATTATCAAGATTTCCCCGAGTTAAAACACCCAACATTGTACTTGATTTATTTATTTATTTATTTATTTATTGAATTTTAATATTATTATGCAAGAAAAAAAATCAAAAAAAGAGAAAAAATATACCTTTTTCCAGCATCAACATTTCCAACAACTGCAACTCTAATTTCCAATAAATCATCTTGAGTTGCTCTTTTTCTAATGAGTGCAAAACTTGATTTTCCATCTTGTCCTTTTTCTTTTTCTTTTTCTTTATCTTTATCTTTATCTACTTCCTTTATTCTTTCTTGAAATACTGTCACATCACAAGAGAGTTCATCTGAAATGGAATTAAGTGTTGAAAGAAATTGATTGTATTCCTCTTCACTTAGATTTAAACAAACTCCGTTATCTTTCAAAAAAAAAAAAGAAAAAAAAAAGAAATTGAATAAGATGTTAATGAATAAATCAATCAATCAATCAAATTAATTACCATCGACACCAATTTCAAAAATGGTTTCTCCTCTTCCATCTTTAATTTTACTTTCTAAATTATTTTTCAAAATTTCATGATCTTCTGGGGTTGGATTAATATACATTTCCTTTTTGTTTTGTTTTAAAAAGTTATAAAATGTTTTCCAATTAAATAATAAAAAATAATTAAAAGTACCTTGAAGGATTTTTTATTTTCAGTTCCTTCCTGTAAATTCAAGCTATCACTAAAAATAGAGCTGAGTGCATCAGACACAGATATCGACAGATTCCTCTCCTGATTTTCTTCTTCTTCTCCCTGCATCTAAATTTTTAATTTTTTTTTCAATTATAAGTTTCAAGAAATATGAAATGAAAATTCAACTTTCTATTGAATCTTTGTTTCTTAAGCCAATTCTTTTATAAGATCTTAAACTTTACAAATGTATTATTTGCTATCCTAGATTAGTGTTTGTTATTGTAAAAATAGTGAATAAGGTTCATAATTAATAACGAATGAGATTCATCTTTCAAATATAAATTCAACATTTCATTATGTTCAAATTCAAAATAGGTATGTCTTCAAAAAAGAATAATTCATTTCATTCTGAAAATATAAAAGAATTCAATTCAAAAGTATTCATACAAAATACAAAACTTCAAAGTGTTTATAAACCCAATTCTTCAATAAAATACAATACAATTCAAATTTTAAACTCATTATCAAAGTCATTATTACAATTAGAGTTGAATTCAACTTGCATAATGAATTTTTTATTTCAAAATAAGAGAGCTTCTTATAAAATTTTCAATTAAAATGTCTTTTGTTTTTAATAAAAAAATAAAAATTATGAATGAAATAGAGTTACTCTAAACTGATTTCCAATTCAATTTGAGTTACTGTAACAATATTAGTTCACATCAATCAGTTGAAAGAAATCTACTTTGTTGAAAAGGTTCCAATTTATAAAACTAAGTTACTTGTAAAGAATAGTTCGCTCAATGAAAACGGTTTCAAATTGTCTGTTTGTTTATTTGTTTATTTATAAATTTTTTTTCCCATAGGATAATATGACGCAAGATTGCCTTTGAGTTCCTCCTTCTTCTTCTTATAATTCATGATTGCTGGAAGCGAACTATTTGTCCACGAATTCAATCCCTATTAAAAAACTATTTGAATTAGATGAGTTAGTTATGATGCAAGATTGTTAAATATTGATTTTTTGAAGAGTGGAATTCCTTTTGGAACCAACTAGAAACAAAGCGAATAAAAAAAAATCAATTTAGAGATCTTTGGTGAAATTGATGTAAGATTCTATTTTGAATTTGAATTTTGATTTCGTTTTATTTTTTTTTTTAGAAGAGAGTCAATTTGAAGTAAAATGAATCAAATAGATCAGAAACAAAGGAATCAGTTGTTGTTGGTATATGGTAGGGTCATGCATGGTTTCCGTGATGTGGTCCACTAACCGAGCAAATTCTCCCATCAAGACCTCGAGGAGTTCGTATTTTCCGGAATAATACAATCTTTGTTCATCATCATCGTTACTAACTTCATAGCCTTCGTCAACTTCTTCATTAACTTCATCAACTTTGGCCTCGATCTTCTCCTTCAACTTTTCGTTTTCTTTCATGAGCTTCAAAATTATTTGATCTTTTTCTTGAAGTTCTTTTTTCTGGTCAGTTTTTTAAGCTCTTTTGCGTCGTCGGAAAACTTTTTTGTTATTGCACCGTTAATTTCTGAAGTTCGTCCAGGATATTTAGAAGACACATATAGCACACTTTGTGTGTATGTGTGCTATAAAGTTTCAGGATAGTGATCCAATCGTTCATCATTGATGAGTTGTCTTTTTTGTTCTTGATACATGTTAAGCACATCCTCCTCCATCCACTTAATATCACAAATATTTTTCAGATCGAATTTTCTAAAATTTCCTAGTTTCAAACCCATAGTCTTCCCTTGATTTATTTTAGCTCCAGTATTATTTTCATAAAATTGCAATTCCTTTAAGACAGACAAATCATTCTCAGAACTGAAGGCCAATTCTCAGATTCATTATCTAAATTTTTAGGATTTTCAATTAAGGTTACACAATCTGCAATTTTATTTTTATTTGTTAGAATCAAAAAAAGTTTGAAACAAAAAAGAAAGAAAAGAATCAATAAAATTTGAGAACATCTAGCAAAATTTTGTTTTATTTTTTTTTTATAACAAAACATTCTCAAAGAAAAAAGTCTAGCAGTCGAAAACTTCTTGAAAAAAAGAAGACTCATTGATTAATTCATCCATCAAAACAGAGAGAGAACAACGAAGCCGCAATAATTCTGGAGAAAAACGAGAAAGAGATTGCTTCATTTGAAAATCTAATAATCACTTAAAAACAGATCCAAAATATCTAAAGTGTTCCAAAGGGACCCATGGAAGAGGACGAAATCAAAGTAATAGCTTGAAAAAACTATTACCAAATTGAATCAATTTCAAACTGAAATGATAAGTTTAAATTATTTGCACAAGCTCTACAAAATAAAAAATATCAACACTCAACTACTTCTTCAGAAGATCACTTTATCCCGAATTTAGAACCTATGGAAAGCATTACCTGTCATTAACTAACTTCGGTACACATATATGTCGTGATATCTTCATAACGGGACAATATATAAATGGAGCAACGAACGAACTTGATCTTACATTAACTAAGATCCCTATTTTAAATTGTAAAATGTTAAATGTTAAATAATATCAATATATACAGAAGAAGAAAAAATTACTCTCAACTCAAATTCAAATTGTTTGAAAACTGCAGACTCAAACATGTTCAATGGATAGAAATGCAAATATGTGAGAAGAGTTTGGGTCCAAAGGTGTAATTCATATCGATATGATACCTTAGTTCATAGACTTCTTGATGAAACCATGAAACTTACTAATGATTGAGGAAAGGAAATAGAGAAAGGATAATTAGTGAATGAGAAACTTTGTAAGATATTTAACCATTCTACAATAGAATTTGTGTTTGTATGTATGTATTGTATGTATGTATGTATGTATGCTCTCTTACTTTCAATTGAATATCAATCAAAGAGAAAATATTTGGAAAATCAAAAGAAATAAATCAAAAGATCTTTAACTATCTCAATAAGAATTAGGTTTGTGTGTAATGTATGTATATATGTGTGTTCTCTCATTTTTCATTGAATCAAAATTCATTATATATTATCACAAAAGATAATCAAAGAGAAAATCAAAAAAATCTTTGAAAAATCAAATAAAAAGGAAGATTTTTGAAATATATTGAACTATCTCAACAATCATTCAACTCTTCAACTCTTCATTTCATAACTATCTTATGTATTCAATTCAATTCTAAATCCTTTGAATGTTATTATATCATCAACTTCTCAATAGATCTCAATATTTGAATTTCAAATTTTTTCATTTGTTTAGTCATTTTTTCTCAAAATCTTCCCATAATCTCCAAAATCTCCCAAAAATCTTTCAAAATTTGATATATGTGTATATATGTGTGTTGTTCTCACTTTCAATTGTATAAAAATCAAATTTGATTCATAGATTCATTTGATTCATGTATCGTAAAAGATAATCAGAAAGAGAAAAATCAAAAAAATCTTTGAAAAAAAAAATTTTTTTAGGCGGGAATAAGAAAAACAAAAATTTTTCTAAATCATCTTATAACATTTCTTTCAATCATCACTTCAAAGATCTGCTTCATTCTAAACCATTTCATTCATAAAATTTAATAATTTATAATTAACTTGACTTAATTTTGATCATTTTTGAATGTTTTTGGAAAGATTTTGGAAGATTTTGGAAGATTTTGGGAAGATTTTGATGAGAAAAATGACTAAACAAATGAATTAAATATCGAGATCTATTGAGAAGATGATGATATAATAACACTATGAAAGGATTTAGAATTGAATTGAATAGATATAAGATAGTTTATGAAATGAATAGTTGAAGAGTTGAATGATTGTTGAGATTGAGGATGAAGGGATAAGAATGAAGATCTGAATGATAATGAAGAAGGAAAAACAAAAAACAAAAAACAAATAGCAATGATCTTTAATATATTAAATTTCTTTATATTTCTTTCAAGAATTACATTAATATCAATCTATTTCAATCATTTGAACAACATTCTCTAAAAAACAATAAAATTCTAATAGGTCAAAGAATCAAAAAGTTAAACCATGGTTTGGGGTTCAGAAGGTATTATTTATTTCATTCAATTTAAATCTCTTAATTGTAATTAATGTTCAATGTTCAATTAATCAATTAATCAATTTAGTTACTGTTATTAACACATCAAGTGTTGATAGAATCGAAATTGCTCTTAGACAAAAAATTGAGAGCTCAAATAACTTTGTTGATGACCCAGCAAGAGCAATTGAGAAAGTTTTCAAGAAATTTGATAAAAATGGAACTGGAAAGTTAACACTTGAAGAATTCTTGGCTGGAATGGTTAATTTTGTTATTTGATTTATTATTTATTTTTTATTTTTTATTTTTATTTTTTATTTTTATTTTTTATTTTTTATTTTTTATTTTTTATTTTTTATTTTTTATTTTTTATTTTATTTTATTTTATTGATTCAAAAAAATCTTAGGCAACTCTTAATTTCCAAGGTTTTGAAAAAGAAACTAGATATCTTTTCAGAAGATATGATCTCGATAATAGTGGAACTCTTGATTTTAAGTTGATTTCATTATTTTTTTCCATTTGACAAAAACAAATCAAATAAAAAAAAATAGAGAATTTGGTTGTGCTTTATTCAATACTGGTGATAAAACTCTTAGAGCTACATCAACCATTGGAAAAGTTCGTGAAGGTATTGAATCAATTTTAATTTAAAAAGATAATATATCTTTTCATCAATGAATTTTGTTTTTTTTTTAAAAAAAAAAAGCTTTGACCATTCGTGCTGGAGGATATTTGGAATTGAAAGATATGGCAAGACAATTCAAAATTATGGATAAAGATGGAAATGGAACTTTATCAAAAGAAGAACTCAAAGATGGATTAAATAAATTTTTGAGAACATTTAATATGGAATTGAAAAGAGCTGAATTTGAAAAATTGTTCGCAGCTTTTGATAGAGTTGATTTTAATTTTTTTTTTCTTTATTGATTTTTTTTTTTTTTTTTTCCTTTTTTCAAAAAAAAAAACTAAATAAAACAATTAATTTATTTATTAGGACGGAGATGGTACTCTTTCTTATAATGAATTCCTTAGAGGAGTTAGAGGAGAAATGAATGAAAGAAGAGAAGCTATTGTCAAGATGGTAATTCGTGATTCTTATTTTATTTTATTTTATTTTATTTAAATTTTTTAAAAAAAAGGCCTTTGAAGTCCTTGATATGGATAAATCTGGAACAATCACTCTTGAAGAAGTAAAAGCTAAATATGATGTAAGTAAACATCCAAAAGTTATTCAAGGTAGTATGACACCAGAAGCTGCTCTTAAAGAATTCATGGCACCTTGGAATAAGGATGGAGATGATGTTATTACTTGGGATGAATTTTTAGATCATTATCAATGGCTTTCTCCCTCAATTGATAATGATGATTACTTTGAACTTATGATTCGAAATGCTTTCCATATCTCTGGAGGAGAAGGTCTTTTTTTTTATTTATAAAATTTCATTTTTAATTTCTTTCTTTTTTTCCAAAAAGGTTGGGCTGCTAATACCACTTGTCGTCGTGTCCTTGTTTTCCATAAAGATGGAACTCAAACTGTTGAGGAAATTAAAAATGACATTGGAATTGGAAAAAATGATATCGATAAAATGATGGAAAATCTTCGTGCTCAAGGATTTGACCCAGTAAAAATTGAATTGGCTCATTAGAAAGTTAAAGAGGAAAAAAAAAAAAAAAAAATTGTTCTTTGTTTTTTTATATATCACAATCAAATCAAACTTTTTTTTTTTGAAATAATTTTATCTTTCTTCCTTCTCTAAATCTAAAGTTCAAGCCATTTTGTGAAATATTCGCATTGTGAAGGATTAATGAAACCATCTGGACTACACAACTTGAAAACCTTTGAAAAAAAAGAAGAAAAAAAAAGGTTAAGAAAGTTCAAAGAAAAAACAATTAAAATAATAAAAAAATTACTGGACATGTCCCACAAGGAATTTCCATCATTGGATTTCTTTGAGTTTTTAATTTTACTGCTTTATATTTATCACCTCTCATTTCTATCTTGCCATCAAAAATTAAAGTATTAAGAATTGAAACAATATCTTCTACATCAAGATTGACTTTGCTCACTTTCAAATTTGCAATAAATCCATGAACATCTTTTGCAGATGCATAATTATCATAATCACTTGGAAAAATTTCGTCTTTATTTTTTGGAAAGCTCTTTTTTATTTTTATTTTTATTTTATTTTTGAGAAGAAAGGAAAGGAAAAGAAAATGAAAAGAAAAAAGAAAAAAGAAATTACTTTTGAATAAATAAAATTAAAACATTGTTTTTGTAACATCTCTATAAATTCAGAATCAAATTCTTGTTCTGAATACCAAGCTCCTCCTGTAATCTTTCGACTAGGTTCAATTTCATACAACATATACACTTTCTTATTTTTGCTCTAGAATCATTTTAAAATAAAAGTTTTTTAAAAAAAGATTTCATAAAAAAAAAAAAAAGAAATTCATACTTCAACTGATTTAACAGATTTAACAATTTTTCTAGATTCAAGAGTTTTAAGAATTTTTGTTAATTGAGCTTGTTGAATTCCACTTCTAGTTCGAATATCTCGACTCCAAATTCCTGATTTTCATTATTTATTTCTTAAGAAAAAAAAAAAAAAATAAAAACAATTAATACCATTATTATCAGATTGTTTAATTAATTGATAAATTAATCTATCTTCTGGTCCTAAACCTTGCAATCTAAATAACAATAATATCATTTGAAAAAAACTTGACATATTTAATTTTTTTAAAAAAAAAAACTTTAAAACTTCATCTGGTTTAACTTCTTGATAAGCAATTGCATTTCCAATTTTATAAAAAGTTAACAATCCCTTTTTGATTTTAATTTTTTATTTTTGAAATTGAGAAAATCATATACAGCAAAATTAAATAGAATCATAAAAGAAAGGAAAAGAAACCCTTTTTGAAAGATTATTAATTGCAAGAGCTCTTTCTTGCAAACTAACATGTGGAAGTTCCTTTGCTATAATTTCATCAGTAAGTCCCTATGAACAAAAAGAAGGAAATTTTAGTTCATCAATTAATCAGGAATCAATGCATTGAAATCTAACAAAAAAATCACAATTTAGATTTTTCTTCCGAATTAAATACAATCAAATTGATGTTAAATTTGTAGACTTAATTTTCTTGTTTTATAGAACTAATAATTAAGGTCAGGTCATCAATTCAATCTAACAAGAAATCAATCCAATTCATCACGAATCACAATAATCAATCAATTATGCATAAACGAAAAAATTATTCAAATTTCAATTCCATAAAACAAGAAAATTAAGCTCAAAAATTGAGATTTTTAGATTTCTTTCTAAAATTGTATGATTGAAGTAGAATCAGATTGAAGAAAGATGTTGAAAAGAGAGGGACTTACTTGAGGGTTCTGGCGACAAAGGTGAAGGAAGGCTTGCTCAATAGGACCAAGAGAACTCTCAACTAATTCCGCCATGTTTTTTTCTTATGATTTAATGTTGCAAAAGTTTCTCAAAATCTTCTCAAAAACGGACTCAAGCCTACTAGAAATCGAGTCGAAACCTACTAGAAAATGGGTTGAAATCCACCCGAAATCGAGTTGAAATCGGGTCAAAAGTCTTAGGGTTGGCGACCAAAACCTTCAGGGTTAAGGGTTGAAAAGATAGTGGGTCAGGTATCTTTTCAAGAGGTTTTTGAGACAAGTTTTCTCTAAAACTGTGTCAAAACCTCCTCAAAATTGGGTGGATTGAGGTCCGTTTTTTACTCCATTTTCAACAGAAAAAAAATTTTTTTGAAGACAAAAGATGTCTTTCTTGAAGACACTGATTACTAAACCAGAGAAACAACTTTGGAAAGCTTGTAAAGATGGAGATATTGAAGAAGTGAAAAAATTACTTCAAAATGAACAAATTAACATTAATTGGCAAGACTCTAAATATTCCGCAACACCTTTTTTTGTTGCTTGTGCAAAAGGATATATTGAAATAGTGAAATTATTATTAAATAATCAAAGAGTTGATATGAATAAAGCATTAAATAGTGGCGCAACACCTTTTTTTATTGCTTGTGAATCTGGATATATTGAAATTGTGAAATTACTATTAAATGATGAAAGAGTTGATATCAACAAAGCAGATAATTATGGTTATACACCTTTTTTTTTGCTTGTTATAAAGGACATATTGAAATTGTAAAGTTATTATTAAGAGATAAAAGAATTGATATTAATAAAGCAGAGAAATATGGTGCAACACCTTTTTACGTTGCTTGCGAACGAGGAAGAATTGAAATTGTTAAATTATTATTGAATGATCAAAGTATTGATATCAATAAAGGAAATAATCAAGATGCAACACCTTTTTACATTTCTTGTCAAAATGGACACATTGAAATTGTGAAATTATTGTTAAATGATCAAAGAGTTGAGATCAACAAAGCAAATAGGTATGACAAAATACCTTTTCATGTTGCTTGTGAAAATGGACATATTGAAATTGTGAAGTTATTATTAGCAAGTGAAAGAGAAGTCAATTTAAATCCAAAATATCTTCCCGCTATTGATATTGCAAGGGAAAAAGAAAAAAGAATGTTAAAAATTTGTCCAAATATTGTTGAATTAATAGAATTGTTTGAAGGAAATCCAAATAAAACAAGATTTGAATTAAGAATACAACTTGGATTGATTGGTAAAATTCTATTCTCATTATTTTTTTATTTTATTGATTGAAAAAAAATTATTAGATAAAGAAGAACTCAAAAAAATGGAAGAAGAAATTAAAGAAAAAGAAGAGACAGAAAGGAAAAGAATTGAAGAGGAAAATAAAAGAAAATTAGAAGATCAAAGAAAGAAACAAGAAGCAGAAAAGAAAATGGTAGAAGAAATGGAAAAGAAGAGAATTGAAGAAATGGAAAAAAAGAAGTTTGAAGAAGAAAGAAAAAAGATTGAAGATGAAAAGAAAAAAGTAGAAGAAATAGAAAAAAAGAAGTTGGAAATCAAAAGGATTGAAGAAAACAAAAAAATGGAGCAAGAAAACAAGAGAATTGAAGAAAAGAAAAAGGAAGAAAGAGAGAAACAAGAAGCAGAAAAGAAAAGAAAATCAGAGGAAACAGAAAAAAGGAAGTTGGAAGAAGAAAGGAAAAAGATTGAAGAAAATAAAAAGAAGATTGAAGAGACTGAGAAGAAGAGAATTGAAGAAGAAAAAGAAAAAATGGAGCAAGAAAAGAGAAGGTTGGAGGAAGAAAGGAAAAATTTTGAAGAAGAAAAGAAGAAAATTGAAGAAGAAAGAAAAAAGATGTTGGAAATAGAAGAGACGAAAATTAAGGAGGAAAGAAAAAGTCAAGGATCAAAAAGTATTTTTCCTCTTTCAATAAAGGTTCAATAATAAAATGAAATAACCAATAAATAATAGAATCAACCTACAAAATTGAGTATAACGGAAAATTATATATATTAAAAACGACAACCAAAACATTCACAGAATTTGAAAGTGATATTAGATCAAAACTCAAACTTCAAGAAAACATAGAACTTGGTTTAGAATTCAATGATAATGAACAGTTTATTGTTTTGGATGACATGGAGGATTTAGAAGAAGGAATGACGGTCAAAGTTACAATCGCTAATTCAAATGGAAATAATTGTTGGTGGAATACAAAACCAAATGAAAAATCAAAATGGGAAGAAAAAGGATATGTAGAGACAAAATATCTTAGATATTTACTTCGAGAGAATAAACAAAATGTAGTTGATAATGGAAATGAATATTTAAAGAAACTTGAATTATTAATGACATTTTTTGGAGGAGATATGAAGCAAGTGAATAAAGCTTATGCTCTATTTAATGAGAAATTATTTGATTCATTTCAACATTATCTATCATTACTTTTCAATCAACAAAGAGCAAGTCCAGGAAATTTCAATAAAGATGATTGGAAAAATGGAAATGATGTTGGACAGAAGTTCAAATTTTATGATCATTACACCAAAATGGCTGAAGCATTTGATTGGAATCATACCAAACAAGCTGTATTGTTTTCTTTCTTTTCTTTCTTTATTTTCAAAAAACAAATACTTTAAATAAATAATAGTTACATGCTATTCCAATGATTCATGGAACAAGTGAAACTGCACTACAAGAAATTTGTCAAACTGGTTTCTTTCTCTTCATATTTAAACTTTGAATTATTTATTTTTGATTTTTTTTTTTTTTATTGATTTTTAATTTTGATTTTCATTTCATTTTTTTAAAAAGGACTAGCAGCAACAGGAGCAACTGATGCTGGATTTTATGGTCAAGGTATTTTCTTCGTTTCCTGTTTCTTCAAAAATAAAGCTACATAATCATAAATAGGAATGTATTTTAGTAGTTCATTATTTTATTCATCAAAATATGCCAAAGATTGTCCTAATGGAAAACCTTTTATCATTTGTATGATTACCCCTGGAAATGTTTATCCTGGTTTGTCTTCATTTCATTTCTTATCATTTTTTTTATCTCTAAAAAATAAATAAATTAGTGACAGAATGTCCATATCTTGAAGGACCAGAAGGATTTATTCGAAGACCATGTAAACTGGGTTATCAATCTCATTACACTTTGGGTTCTTTTCTTTTTTTTTTTTATCTTTCCTCTGACCATTTTATTATGTAATTATTTTAGTGTTATTATTTTCTTTCTTTTTTTAAAAAAACTAAAATTATAGTGGATAAGAGAAAGTTCAATGATGCATATCCAATTGCAGGAAATATTGATGGAAATGTTGCAAATGAATTGGTTGTCTTTGACAAGGCTCAAGTTCTTCCTCTCTTTGCTATTTACTTCAAATAAATGGACTTTGGATTGCATTGATTTCATTTTTATTTTATTTTCGTTTTAGTTTTTTATTTTTTGACAAAATAAAAACAGTGTATTATTTTTCTTTTGCTTTTGCTTTTGGTTTTGATGTGCTGTATTTGAAAAATCCATAAATAAACCATAAAGTTTGAAAGCCAACAATCACTGTCATTGATTTTACTTCTACATTTTGATTAATTGAAGAGGTTGAATAAGAAAATTAATGAAGAAAAAATGAAAAAATGAAAGAAAATATTACCAAGAGGGTACTCAATAAAGGATAAAGGTGACCAAGTGAGCATAATTCTAAAAATTGAGATGGCTTCAATAATATGAATGCTCATTGCTAATAAATACAATTTAGGATTTCTGAGATCCATCAAAAGACACACTCTGGCTAAAACAAGAGTTCCAAGGAAGAACATTAACAAAGTTGAAGTTGGTTCTTGAGGTACATCGAGATCAGCTATTTATTTATTTATTTATTTATTTATTTGAAAGAAAGGTCAATATTATAAACAATCAAATATCAATTAATTCAGTTAAGATTTTTGGTTTTGATTTTGTTGTTTTGAAAGAAAGATAAAGTAATATCTTAAAAATGCTACTTTAAGTCAAAATCAAGTAAATTTTATAAGAAAGAAAGTAAATTGGTACAATTCATAAATAATTAACTGTTTTTTATTCAATGAAGTATAATTAAGAAAATGTAAACAAACTTTGTTGAAACAAAAATATTCAAAATGTTATTAGAAAAGTTGTTAAAATGAATCACAAATATGAAAATATGAAATTTGAGATCAAAAATTGGAATAAGAATAAGTTATAAACTTATTGTTTCCAATATGTAGTTGGAATGAGATATCTCATATATCCTGATTAATTGATTTCTTATTGATTTCTTATTGATTTCATGGGAAGTTTATACAAAGAATTGATTGATTGATTAATTAATTGAAATCCAAAGAAATTATTACCAACTTGTAAGTAGAAAAACACTTCTTTAACATTCTTTCCAGTAAGTAATTGAGACATTGGGATGAATTCAAACAAGGCCCCTATGAGCAAGTAGAATTGGAAGAAGGCACTCGAATCCATGACTAAGACGTTTTTTTTTTTTTTTTTTTTTTTTTTTTTTTTAAATTTTTCTTTTTTTTTTTTTTTTTTTTTTTTTTTTTTTTTTTTTCAAATATCTCTTCTATCTATCTTCTATCTCTTCTATCTTCTCTTTTATTTTTACTTTTACTTCGTTCATTGAAGTTTTTTTGAATGTAAAGAATATGAAATTTGGATGTGAATATGAATCATTTTTATATTTGAGTTGATTTGAAAATAAGAAAAGGTTTGGTGAATTTTTACTTTTTTTTTTCTTGATTTTCTAATAATCTCACTTCTTTTTCAACTTTTTAAAGCTCTTTTTTTCATTTTTTATAATGATTTAGAATAATAAAATCTATGTGATTAATTAGGATTTTTTGTACTCTTTCGAATGGTATTAAATTTATTTTATTTGGTAAAAATTTGACTCTTTTTCTAATCATTGAAAAAATATTAAGAAAAGAGATGATTTTCTTGATTTTCTTAATCCATTTCCATTTACCAATTGAACTATTCTAATATCATCTTTTGAAACTGATTTAGAGAGTAAGAACAAGAAAATGAAATGAAAAGAAATCTAATTAAGATTCAAAAATGAAAATAATAGGTGACATTTGAAGCAATATAGTATTCATATTCGTAGCTACATCTTTTAGATATCATTAGAACAATGACATCAAGAGAAATAGAAGTTGATTTAGAATGTTCATTATGTAAAGATACATTTAGAAAACCTAAAACATTAGGATGTCTTCATTCATTTTGTTTAGAATGTTTAGAAATTTATGTGGAAAGAAATCATTCAAATATGAACTTAAGTTGTCCAATATGTAGAACCCCTTTTCAAATTCAACAAAAACAACAATTATCAAACTTCCCAACAGATTCTTATCTCTTAAATGCCCTCAATATTCATAATTCATTATCAAATTCAATTTCTCAACAAAAGAAAAAACAAAAATTAATGTGTTTGGATGGAGAGAATGAAGCATCTTCTTATTGTTTAGAATGTCAAGAATATTATTGTGAAACTTGCGCAAAACCTCATAAAATAGCAAAAGTATCAAAAAGTCATCAACTTATTCCTATTGAAGAAATGAAAGATGAAAATCAAATCAATGTAATTTCAAAATCAAATTCACAACTCTATTGTCAAATTCATGAACAAAAGGAAATGGACATGCTTTGTGAAGATTGCAAATTAACAATATGTTCATTATGTGTTGATAATCATCCGTCCCACAAGATTTCTACTCTTTCAAGCATGATTGTTGGAAATGAAAAGCAAGTATTAACAAATTTAATTAAAAAGGTACATTTTTCATTTCTATTCTATTTATTTCTATTTATTTTTTTTCTATTTATTAAAGAAAAATTTTTATTTCTCTTTATTTTTTCATTTCTATTTATTAAATAAAAATTCTATTTATTTCTATTTCTATTTATTTTTTTTCTTTCTTTCACTCAAATCAATTTTTATTTTAAAAAAAATGAAAAAGGTGAAACCCAAAGAAAAAAAATTAAGAGAAGGAATAAAGAAATGTGAAGAAATGATCAAAGAATTAGAAATTAATTCAACAACAACTCAAACTCAAATTTATGAACTGTTTAATAATATTAGAAGTAAATTGGATGAAAAAGAACAAAAATTATTAAATAAATTGGATGAAATGGAAAGATTTAAAAAGAAAGAATTAGAACTTCAAATAGAAGAATTACAATTTGGAATTGAAAGTATAATTGGATCTTGTCAAATGATTGAACATTCACTTTCTTTGTCAAAGAATGACAAGAATGATATTCAATTAATCTCAATGAAAAGTTTATATTTAGCAAGATTAAATTATTTATCAAATGATGTTTGGAAAATTGAACCATGTCATAATCCATTCATTAAATTTTCGATTGATAAAGAGCAATCAATTTACTCAAATATTTCAAATGTTGGAATGATTGATTCAAATGAAATTTCAGGTGAAAAGAGTTTAATTTCAAAACCTGGAAATCAAAGAGTTGTTGAAAATGAAGAATATAAATTTGAAATAATCAGTTATTCAAAAGAAGGAAATGAAATGAAAAAAGGAGGACATGGAAAGAATTTTAAGATTCAAATTCAAGATGAATCAAATAATGAAGAAAGAAAATACGAATGGAAAATTATTGATTTAAAAAATGGAGTTTATGAAGTGGAAATGAAATTAAAAGATCAAGGAAAATATTTAATTTTTATTCAATATGATGGATTTAGTCTTCCTTCTTCTCCTTTTCACATTCAAGTATTTCCAAAAGTGGAACAAAGAAATTATAATGAAATAAATGAACCAAAATTGACATTTGGATCAAGAGGAAATGAAAATGGTCAATTCGGTATTCCATATAGAGCAACTATTAATTCAAAAGGGAATATTCTTATTTGTGATTGGAATAATGATCGAATTCAAATATTTGATTCAAAAGGAAAATTTATTTCAACATTTGGGTCAACTGGATTTGAAAATGGGCAGTTTAGTCATCCAACTGGAATAACAGTGAATTCAAAAGGAGAAATACTTGTTTGTGATCGAGATAATCATAGAATTCAAATATTTGATTCAGAAGGAAACTTTATATTAACATTTGGATCAGAAGGATATGGAAATGGACAATTTTTTGATCCAGAAGGAATCTGTGTTGATTTCAATGATAATATTTATATTTGTGATTATGGTAATAATAGAATTCAAGTATTTGATTCAAAAGGAAAATTCATTTCAACTTTTGGATCTTATGGATATAGAGATGGTCAGTTAAATGAACCCATTGGAATAGCTATTAATTCAAAAGGAAATATTATTGTAAGTGAAAGTGAAAATGATAGAATTCAAATATTTGATTCTGAAGGAAATTCAATTTCAACATTCAGAGTAGAAGTAGATAGAGATGAGGAACTCAATCAGCTTGGTGGAATATGTGTTGATTTTAATGACAATATTTTTGTTTGCAGTAGGAAGAGGAATGGAATTCATATCTTTGATTCCAATGGAGAACCGATATCACAATTCAAAGTAAACTTTCCAATAGATATTACAATTGATCCCAAAACACAAAATTTAATTGTTTGTGGAATTGATGAAGTTTCAATTTTCTAAAACAAAACAAAACTATGTTTACTTTGCAAAAAATGGTTTTTTTTTATAAACCAACAATTTAAATGAGTTTATTACATTTTTCATTTTTATACAAGATTTCTTTGTGTTGAACAGAAAATCAATACCAGAACAGAATTCTTAGAACCATCTCAAATGTTTTGTTTTTTATTCGAAAGTTCCTCATAATTTTGGAAAATGTTGAAGAATGGAAGTGATGGTTGGTCTTGATTGAGGATTTTCTAACCAACTTGAATCAATTATTTCTTCAAGAAATTCAACTGATTTATCAATCTTTTCAATTTTTTCTAATCTTTTTCCTGTTCTAAATATTTTGTGGTTATTATTATCTTTAAAGAAGTAAAAGAAGTAAAAGAAACCTAATCGCGTATTCAATATCTTCAAATGAAAAATCTTCCCAAGGAATTTTTCTTGTAATAATTTCCCAAAGAATAACTCCAAATGAAAAAATATCACCTTGTTGATAACTTTTCAAATCAAGTGAAGTTTTAAGTCGAACACTATTGAATATTTCTGGTGGTGTATATTGAGGTGATAATCCTTTTATTTATTTG
>Ga0209960_1002537_pt1 | contig 17909 bp, 12 predicted proteins | sample ThiBiot_500_plan_2_FD_183947 | JGI IMG/M metagenome (GOLD analysis project Ga0209960, IMG submission 183947) | Wastewater bioreactor microbial communities from Cape Town, South Africa - Thiocy_expt_500_plan (SPAdes) | ecosystem: Engineered > Bioreactor > Thiocyanate-remediating >...
TAGAGATCAAGTTCAATCAAATCAATATTGTATTACATTCAATGTATTAGCAGCAGGTATTGCTTGTATACCAACAACAACTACAAGGACAACTTCAACAACTACAACAACTTCGACTACTACAACTGAAACAACAACTACTACAACAACAGAAACGACAACAACAACTTCGACTTCGACTACAACAACAGAAACTACAACAACAACTTCGACTAGTACAACAACTACAGAAACGACAACAACAACTTCGACTAGTACAACAACATCAAGTAGTACAACAACATCATCGACATCAACTACATCAACCAGTACTACAACATCAACTACGACAACTTCGACTAGTACAACAACCACAAGTACAACAACAACAACTACAACAACGACAACAACAACAACTACAACAACGACATCAACAACAACTACAACAACGACATCAACAACAACTACAACAACGACATCAACAACAACTACAACAACGACATCAACAACAACTACAACCACAACATCAACAACAACTACAACAACAAGTACTACAACAACTACCGTAACAACAACAACAACAACATCCGCTACAACAACGACAGCAACTACCACCACGACGATAACCAAGAAAAAAGATCCGAGTAAGATATTACTTGATTTACATCATTACGATTATCTCTTTGAATATATTAGAGCCAACTGTAAATTGGTTATTAATTCTTGGTCTATCTTTATTAAGTTTTCTACTCGCTGTATGCTGTTGTTTGTGTATATGGAGATTTTTTTGGTAAGTTTTTCTTGTTTTTCGAAGAGATAAAACTTAAGTTTTTTGAATAGGATGCCTGCTACTAAACGCTCTAGAGACTATGGTACGGCGAAAAGATCAGAACATTCAACCACAACAACAATTAATACAAAAAATAAGATACGAAATCTATTTTCAAGAAAAAATTTTAGATCCAATACTGTAAATACAAATAGTAGTGACGGTATTAGCAATAATTTATCAACTTCTGAAGTTCCTCTGGTTTTGCATGATTCGTCTTTTTCTGGATCAGCCAAATCAAAGTCTAGTGTTAGTGTTAAACGTGTAAGTAATATTCAAATGTTGGAAGAAACTAGTAAAAATAATACTGAAACAACATCATTAAAACCACATTCGGCAGTTATAGTGAAACGAATCATGAAATCTCAAGACAATAAAACAAATAATCAATCGAAAATAATTGATCCGGATGGTAGTGTTACTAGTTTACAAAATTCATCAATTGAAAAACCAAGCGGAATAACTGTTGTCAAACTTTCACGACACTCAGCCAAAAACTAATTTTATAATTATTTTTCTTCCTATGCTTATTTATGCGTGTGCACACATCAAATGTTTTTAGTTATCCAAGAATATCATAAATTTCTTTAAGACTGTAGAATGCTTCTTCTTTTTGCATAATAAAAAAAGACTTTCTTTAAAAGAATTGAATATTATTTCGTTACACCCATGAATGAACTAGTGATTGGCTTATGAAACCAATAAATCTTCGTTTTAAGGTTCAATACGAATAATCTAAAGACATTGCAGGGTAGTACAAACCGTTCATGTTTTATATTCTTCTCAACCTTTCAATATGCCTTCTGCTAGTTAGAGAAGATGATTTCTAAGGATATGCTTGAGTTATTTCAGAGGTTTATATGACGTCTTTCGCACAAAAAATGAAAGCAGCGCTCAAGGGATAAGCGTATTCTATTTGCTGTTGTCTTAAAAAATCTCCACGATTTTCATTATTTAGTAACGTAAAAATTTTTGTATTCGATGATTATTTGTGTCTGCTACATATAAGTTGAGTTGATTGTCGAGTGTCATTGAGCTAGGCGTATTAAGTCGAGTAGAATTAATACCAGTGGCACCTGTAACACCAGCAATTGTTACACCTGTCGATTGACCAACCAGAAAAAATTGAATCCGATGATTGCTTCTGTCAGCTACATATACATTACCCATGGGATCCATCTCAACATCGAATGCAGAATTAAGCTCCATCGACGTATTGCCAAGTGTTCCATTCAAGTTACCTGCAACGAGTATCCAACTATCGGCACCCATTACCCATCGAACAATATTATGAGCAGCACTATTGGCAATTAAAAGACTATTTGATGGTGAATCAAAGTAGAGGCCACCAGGTGAAGATAACTGTGTATTATTTGGTCCTGGTCCATTTCCACCAACTACGACTGTACCTACTAATTCACCTAATCGATAACGTATTACACGATGGTTTGATGTATCAGCTATGTAAAGTATGCCTGAGTTGGGATCACGCGTAAGTCCATACGGTAAGTTTAGTGTAATGTTCAGAATTCCACCAGTACCTAAAAATATAGTTACAGGTGGATTTGACTCTTAGTAGAGAATTGTAAAGGTGATTATACCTGCTATTGTTGATCCTTGGGATGTACCATTTTCCCAAAATTGAATTCGATGGTTCCATGAATCCGCAATATAGACGTTTCCGGTCGAATCGATCGCAAGATCAGTGGGTCGATCCAGATCAGATACAGATGGTCCTGCTGTTCCATTTGCTTGACCTGCAATTGTGATTCCAGTTAGTGCATTCATTGGCCATTTTTGAATACGATGATTATGCCGATCAGCAATATAAAGAGTAGTAGAAAAATCGATCACCAAACCATGAGGACGGTTGAAAAGGTTGGAAGTATTACCGGATTTAGCCACAATGCCAGCTACGGTTATACCTGATTGATTCCAACGAAGCACAGCTATGATATCTGCAACAGTAAAAAAGTTATTATATGATATCGTTGTAGATATTACTTCTGGTTGTTGCTGAAGATGGTTTGATCAAAAGTGCTAACAGGATTGCAACTATGGCTAGAAGAAGGACAATCATTAGAATTGCACAGCGACATCGACGAGAATATCTACAATAATAAATTATTATTCCCTCGACTGTAAGGAGGGTCATATGAAAAAAATTCGTTTGTTTGTCTGTTTGCATCGGGGTCAAAAGAACATCGATTTAAGAACTCACTTATAGTGACCAATGATAGTTGAAACTTAGTCGGACCTTAGGTTTTCGAGGTCAAGGAGTCCGAATATGAGTCATTCTTGGGGTAAAAAAAACATCGGTTTCCGCACTCACGAATTTGAATCGACGATGGCTCGACCCTCGGGTATTGACATCAGAGAACCTCAATTACAGTAAAGATCGTGTTCAAAGGTCAAAAAAACATTGATATCGGAAATCAACGATGACATACACGTGGTCCGATCCTCGGTAATCGAAATCGTCTTCCAAGGTCAAAAAAACATTGATTTCAGAAATCAGTAATCGTAATCAACAACGACTGAAACTCCGTCTGACCAAAGGTAGTCGAGACCGGACAATCCTAATTCCACTAAAAATCATTTTCAAAGGTCAAAAAACATTTGTTTTCAGGAATCACTAATTGTAATCAATTAATCGACATCGCACAATTCGAATTTCGATAGAGATCATGTTCAAAGGTCAAACAAACGTTCATTTTCGAAATTACTAATCGTAGTCGAGGACGGTTGAAAGTTGATCCGACCCGAGGTAATTGACATTGGAGAATCTGAATTTCGATAAAAATCATGTTGAAAGCTCAAACAAACATTGACATTCGGAATCACCGATGGCTGAAACTTAATCGTACGAAAGGTTATCGACATTGGTGAGGCTAAATTTCAGTGAAAATCGTTTTCAAAGGTCAAAAAAACATTGATATCGGAAATCACTAATTGTAATCAACGATGACTGAAACTTGTATCACCGCATGTAATTCGGATCGAAGAATCTGAATTCGAATAAAAATCGTCGTCAAAGGTCAAAAAAACAATGATATCACGAATTACTAATAGTGACGAACGATGACTGAAATTCGGTCGAACCCTAGGTAATTCAGATCGCAGAATCTGAATTTGAATAGAAATCATGTTAAAAGGTCAAAAAAACATTTATTTTAGAATGTACACTTCGGAATCAATGATGGCTGAAACTTCGTCCGATCCGAGATAATTCAGATCAGAGAATCGGGAATTTCACTTGAAATTCGATTCAAAGGTCAAAAAAACATCGAGTTTAGTAACTCCCAATAGATGACAAATCTTTATTGGAACTTAAAGTCTGAAGTCAATTGAGCATTTTCGACTAAAAACTACGTATAGTCGATCATTATTAATTGAAACTTTGATATGCGCGCACACTAATACATTCAGTCGAGGGTCAAGTCAATCGACTTTCGATGAACGTTACTTGTTGATAAACAAGATTATATCAAATAAAAAATAAACTAATTATGCGTACTTGTTTCGTTTCTTTTTCTTGACATTTTTATGGTAAGTTTTATGTTTAAAATTCGACCATACAGGATGTTTATCTCTCATCTATTGTAATAACAAAAGAAAGAATGTTTATAAAAGCTTTGAGTATTTTCTGTTGATTACCGTATGATAAACCACGTTATGAGATTTTGATATACATCTTTTAACTTCGGAGATTGTTTCACAACTGTGTTTTTGGTCAAAATCATTTGTTTTTGATAAAGTATCATCACTTATCCATGCACTTTGTGTCGACTAAACTGAGAAATGATCAGAAAAGAAAATGAAGAATCTGACCGAACCTGATTATGATTAGTATAAGTATCAGTTGGTGGTCCAATGGTTACATGGCTGACAGTATTGGATCGTCTTCCTTTTGTCTTTGCACGATAATACTAGATGAAACAGATCATTAGTTCTATACTTGATAGCAGCAGAAATTTTACCTGACTGTGAATTGAATGGGGTTGACTATGACGAGGAACTTTTGTAACACGTACTTCAATTGATGAGGGCCGATCTGAAGAAGATCATCAGAGTATAGGCCAAGTAAATGACACTAACATAATCAGGTCTTACTTCTACTTATCTGCGAATGTATTCGATCTGCCATTGTTGTAATAAAATCTGAATTTTTATTTTTTATTCATCTGAGAGAGGTAGAGATATATATTTGGCTTCGCTGATGAGTTTCATAAGTTAAAGCATACGAATGAAAAAAGGTTTCATTACACATGAGCTGTGCACGGATTTTTGCATATTTTTTAAATAATTTTGAAAAAAAATTGAAATACGCACATATAGTCATGTCTATTTATTACTTGAAAGTAACTGTTGAGCAGAAGGAAGATATACTCTAATGAAAAAAGGTACTTGAAACGCTTTGTTCTCTATTTACAACGAATATCGGTTATGATGCAAGTTTATTTTCGTTTCATAGAAACATTTGTGTTCGATGAAGAATTATAAGTTACAGATTGTATTAGCAGTTCTGAGCTTGAATCGAGACATTTATCGAGAAGCTAGAAGATTTTGATTGGACGTAAGCCATTCAGTGTAATCAAATACGAATGACCCATTATGAACCACATAATTTCCATTTCTTGCGCAATGCGAGCTGAATCCCATTTCACTGTGAAAAAGAACCAATATTTTTTTATAATAAATGTATTCAAGACTCACTCCCAGATTCAAAACCTTCGTTGAGTTTAGATTCGAGAAATATACAAATGGAATCAGTATACTGCAATAGTTATATGTGTAATGTATTTTTTAATCGAAATAAAAATATTTATCAATAAGAATTTAATGTGAAAGTCATCATAAAAAAGTGAATTATCCAACTGCAGTTGATGCTGTGGTGGTGATAGCAGCGAAACTTAGCGCAACCCCAGTTGTTGTTGTTGTTGCTGTGGTGGTGAGTGCAGCAAAAGTTAGCGCAACCCCTGTTGTTGTTGTGGTGGTGATAGCAGCGAAACTTAGCGCAACCCCAGTTGTTGTTGTTGTTGTGCTGGGTGTTGATGCGGTGCTTTCGCTCGTAGTAGTCATAAATCCAGTAGTTGATATTGTGCTAGATGTCGACGTTATGGTTGTTGTAGTAATTATAACGGGTGTCGTCGTAGTCAGTGTCGTGCTTACTGTAGTCGACGTCAAGACTGTCAGCTCTATGAAATCAGAAAGAAATAAAACTATAAGCATGTTTAAAATCAAGAGACAATAAGTAGAATATTGATAATGCTAAATTACTTAGATATGGAAAAGTTTTCCAATTGTTTTACTACCCACCCTCAACTCTTTGATCAGATAAAGTAATACCTATGTACTTACTAGTTGTCGTTGAACTGGACTTGTTAAATCTCAAGATAAGTACAGTAGCTAGTGTTCCTAGTAAAAGAGCGCTAAGTAAACAACCTCCAATCCACCAGAAACAAGGTCTACAATAGATCGGTGCCTTTCTAAAGTAGCATCAATAAAGAATATGAATGATAGTATATTATCATCTACTTTCGTTTCTTTTTTACTCTTCGACCATGCGATAAAATTTCGCCTAATTCACCCGTTGTTCTTGTCCAATCTATCGACGTATTCGTCTATAAGAAAATGAATCAGTATTCAATCAACGGTTTTTAACACAAGATATTTGATATCAACAGAAATTAACCTTATTTGAATAGGAATTCCACATTGGAGCACTTTGTGTTAGAACAGTAGATGTTTGATCTGCTGTTGAATTCATAATTTGATGTTGTTGTTGCTATTGATATACATGAAATAAATATGAATGAATGGCTATCAATTGTCATCAAAGATTTATTATACTCACTTGTGATAACGAACGATTAGGCGGATCATTTCTGATTCTGACATGAATTATCGAATTTCTGGATTCTGCAGCGATAGTTTTAGGCCACAATGACGTCGAGTTATACCGAATATATCTTGTCTTAATGTTAAATTTTGTTCTCGATTCAATAATTGAATTCAATCTATAAACTAACCGGATGAACAGTAGATTTAGTAATTGATTGACGATTATTTGATTCCGAAACTGAAGATTGAACAACAAATGGCGATTGGGACATTGTCGACATGTTAGTATTCCATGTACACTATTACATAATTAAAAACAAAATATTTACATTACATCAAATTTTTCTAGCAAATACAATCAGTGAAAAAATATCTAGATATTTGTTTCCTATTTTTCGTATATATATCGTCTTTAAAGTAAAAGGAATCGATAACAAATGTTGATTCAAAGAATATGACGAGTAAATCGAAGAAAGAAGTATTCTGTTGTATAATTACATTTTTCATACGAAGATTTTTGCTTTCGTTGATTATTTCAGTATTGAATGATGATAATGACGGCATTAATAAGTCGGAATACGATGAACTCGGCATTCGTCGTGTCATTTTTTTGAAAAAAAAATCGGATTAACAATAATCAATATAAGTTAACAAATATAGAACAAAAGTAAATAAACACAAAAAAAAATTAATAATTGTTTTTTTTATTTCATTTCTTCTTGCATATTCCCGAACAATATGCTGTCAGTACAAATAAAAGGTTTCTCTTGATTTTGAGGATTTTGATGAAAAAATCTGTGTCATTTTTCATATAGGCCTAGAGGAAGAATGAATTCTGTTGAATAAGTATCGACTGAGTTATGATCATCTATTTTTTTTTTTGAGAACAAATTTCGGTTCAAACAATCCTGGACTATAATAGATTGAAAATTATAATTAAATAAAAACGTTATTCTTTCATAAGAGAAATAGATTTATGAAAAAAAAAATTTGAGTGTGTGTGTGCGTTTCGATCGGAGAGTCTGAATTAATAGGTAGATATTCAAAATTTGGAACTGCGTATTGATCATTAGAAGGTTTACATTTTGGAAAAATAGAGATTTTCCATATGGCGTTTCCGACTCTATTGGTGTATTTAGAAAACGATAAAGTGATTTTAAATACAAAAGAAAATTTTATCATTCAGTAGCGTCTAAACATTTGTACTCGATGATTATCTGTATCACATACGTAAAGATTAAGTTGTTTGTCTAGAGTTACCCAACGAGGTTGGTTGAATACACTCGCATTTGTACCATTTACACCTGTTATACCAGCAATGGTTCTACCAACAAATTGTCCAGATAGAAAAAATTGAATACGATGGTTTGGCATATCAGCCACATAAATATTACCCATAGGGTCGACCCTCACACCAAATGGACCGTTTAAAGATGTTGAATCGTTCCCAGCAACAAGTGTTCCATTGTAGTCGCCAACCCTCCACCACACTATCCTAGGCAGATTGTAATTAGAAATAATCAAACTATTTGAAAATATATCAAAATATAGTCCATAAGGCGTAGACAATTGAGAGGCACCTAAACCATATCCACCATGTCCCGCAATCACACTACCTACTAATGATCCATATTGATATTGCATAACACGGTGGTTATCAGTGTCTGCTATATAAAGATTATTAGTTTCTGAATCATATGCAACGGCAGTTGCTGTTGCAGAGAGTGTGTCATTAGTACTTCCTGATGAACCTATAAATATCTTATGTTTAAATGTAAGTTTATAAAAGAACAGCTAGTTACCTGTTATACCTGCAACAGTTGTTCCTGATAGATTACCACGAGGGAAAAATTGAACACGACTATTTAGTCTATCTGAAACATACATGTTGTCATTCGAGTCAAATGCCACATGAACTGGGCTATATAAATGATAAGAATCATTTCCTATTGCTACGTTTGCTTGGCCTGCAACAGTTATACCAGTTGATGTACCTATGATCAGTTTTTGAATTCGATGATTCCAAGAATCAGCTATATATAATGCACTTAAAGAATCAAACGTCAAGCCGTATGGACCGGCCGTTTGATTAGGAGCTGAACCTGGTACACCCGCTTTACCCAGTATTGTTATACCTGTAGAGTTCCAACGAAGTGAGACTGAAAGATCTATAAGAAGAAAGTAATTGTCACATATATTTTGTCTTCCTTTTACCCGATACTATTATCTTGAATGATATTGATGAAAATAGTTTAATCAATAACTAAACAGTAGGATTTATATTTTACTTGTGCTTGTCTGCGTAGATGATTGATCTGTCAACATTTGAATCTCTTTTCAAATTATGTTTGAGCTTGATTATATGCATAGACAAAATATCTTCTTTATGCTTTCATTATGTGCTAATGTATTCTAGTTAATGTATAAAAAGAAAAAAAGAAATAATACTTGAAAGCTCTGAGAGAGTTGCTAGAGTAATGCTTGTTGCGTTTGTGACACTTCTATCTTGCTTGAATTTGTTTTTTTTAATAAGGTTTTGTTCTCTTTTCTATGAATAAATTATCCTGTAAATAAAAAATAATCAGAATTCATCATGAATTTAAAAAGAAAAGAAAAAGTATATAGATTTTAAAAAAAGAACAGTCTCATTTGAATAAGATATTGAAGTTAAATGAACAAAAGAATTGTAAAGTAATGCAAAGAAGAAAATCAAGTATTGTATTAGTTTCACATCATTCTCGTCATAATCGATCAATTGTTCATAAAGTAAAGCCAATCTATGTTCTACCTTTATTTTCAATTGATTAAAATTTAGCATAAATATCCATCGTTGAAAAAGAAACGATCGAACAATATCATTCACATAACTATTGGATTATCAAAAAAAATTCAATCGAATAATAGAAATTTATCGTCGGTCAGAATTTTAGAAATATATATTCTTTAGATGTTTTTTTTATAAGATATTATTATTTCAGTCGAATGAAAACTCGAAGAAAAGTGATTATTCGATGAAAAAATCATTATCAAAATCTTCTCGAGTCACTCCTCATAGGGCCATCAGTTTATTTTCAAACATGAAGTTGAATAATAATGATGAACTAGATCGAATAGGAGTAATCCAAGATTACCATCAACGATCCAAACAAAATAAAAGAAAAAAGTCAGAATACTTTCTTCTAACGAGGAGTGATGATTTTCATTTCTAGTCATATTTATAGATGTTCACGTCGATATATTATTGCATCTATGATTGTAACTTTACTTGTTATTTTGATCATAGCTACTATTCTATCAGTTCTTTTAATTAAATCTCCAACAAAAACAATAATATCAACACCTGTACTTCGTTGGAATTCCAATGGTATCACAATAGCTGGAATTAGTGGTAGTCCTGGTCCTGCTAACAATCAATTAAATACTCCCTATGATATATTTTTGGACTATGCTAATAATCTATATATTGCTGATGGAGAGAATAATCGAATTCAAAAGTATTTATTTGGTAGTTCAATAGGTCAAAGAGTAGCTGGAAATGTAACAGGTGGCTCATCTTCAGATAAATTATGTTTTCCGCAACGAGTTCTTATTGATTCAAATGAAAATTTATATATAACAGACGCATGTAATCATCGAATTCAATTCTGGCGTAAAGGAGCTGATTCAGGAACAACAATTGCTGGTACAGGTAAGAAAAATAAATAAAATAACATTGTTTTTCCTTCATATAACAGCTTGTCTTTAGGTTCTGCTGGTAACTCTACCAATGAACTATATTGGCCCTGTGGTATCGTTCTTCATCCAACATCAAATATACTTTATATAGCAGACCATACAAACCATCGAATCATGTCATATGTAGTTGGTAATAATTCTGGTACATTAGTATTCGGATTCAATGGAGGAGGAAATAATAATACACAATTACATGTGCCCAGAGGCTTACATTTTGATATATTGACAAACAGTTTAGTTATTGCCAACTTTGGTGCTCAGAAGATAGTTCGATATGTGTTGGGTTCTACCTTCTGGACATTGATTGCTGGAGACATTAGCGGAGCTTCTGGTACAACACCAACACGATTTAGTGCTCCTACTGAGGCAATATTTGATCCCATGGAGAATTTGTATGTTGCTGATAGAAACAATCATCGTATTCAATTTTTTTATGCAGGACAATTAAATGCGACTACTATAGCTGGAATTACAGGTGTAAATGGTACGAATGCTACTACACTTGCTGTACCTTGGTCAATAAGACTCGATAGTCAACTAAATCTTTACGTAGCAGACGCATTCAATCATCGAATTCAAAAATTTTTACGTTATTAAAATTCTCAAATTCATGAATATATTCCTTATTTTTATATTTTAAACCAATAAATATAAATAACCTCATCACTATTTTTTCATCAACCGGTAGAAAATAACTTCAGATACACTATTAACACCAAGCTCTTTCAGTAGTTCAGCAAAATTTTCTGCATTCATCTAAAAAATGATGAAATATATTTTATTGTTTCAAATGAGTAGAAGAATATATTCATATTCATACATATTCCCAAGTACCTTTTAATTTTTCAACACAGATTTACAAGACCAAAAGAAATAATATCCTTATATTTTTATTAACGTGAAGCGAGCACGAACACAATGTCTAAATTTTGTAGAATGGGGTTAAGATAAGCTACACACATATAAAAACGTCATATATTTCAAATGTATTCTTCCTCGAAAGTGAATTGAAAATTTTGTTTCTCATAATCATAATTGAGAAGATATGAGGAAAAACGATTATCGATGGAATTTATTTTTATTATATTAATTTCAAAATTGATTTAATAATAATAACGCATAAATTTTTGTACTCGATGATTATATGTATCTGCTACATATAAATTAAGTTGAGCATCCAATGCTATTGAACAAGGGTTAAAAAGTAAAGTAGAATTTGTTCCTGATCTGCCTGTTTCACCAGCAATTGTCGTACCATTAGATTGCCCCGACAAAAATAATTGAATACGATGATTATCCCTGTCGGCAACATAAACATTGTTCATAGAATCAAGTGTAACACTCATCGGATAATTGAGAAGTGTATCTGTACTACCAGAAGTTCCACTAATACTTCCAGCAACAAGTGTCCAACTAGTTGCACCTATTACCCAGTTAACAATATTATTACCGCCTGCATTAGCGATGTACAAACTGTTCGATGGTGAATCATAGTAAACATCAATAGGTAAAAACAATTGGGTATTACTTGTTCCTTGACCATTACCACCGGCAACTACAGTTCCTGATGATGCACCAGATAAATAACGCATAACACGATGATTACTCTGGTCTACTATGTATAAAGTACCTGAACTTGAATCACGTGCAATACCATATGGATTAATCAATTCATTGTTTCCAGAACCAGCAGAACCTGTCAAGAAAATTACGTACTAGCAAGTTTTATATTCAATAGAACGTTGAATTATAAAATACATAAAACATAATTCTTACCCGAAATACCAGCAATTGTCGTGCCCGAAGATGCACCATTCGACCAAAATTGCACTCGATTATTACTTGTATCCGTTACATAAATATTATCACTTGAATCTCGAACAATTCCACTTGGCTGATTGAAATCACTCAAAGTAGCGCCCAATGTTCCAGATGATTGTCCAGCGATTGTTATACCATTCGATGCACCCATAAGCCATTTTTGAATTCGATGATTTTGTTGATCAGCTATATAAAGTGTATTTGATGAATCCAATGCCACATCAAAAGGACGATCAAGTTTATCATTAGTTGTACCCGCGATACCTATTGAACTACCCGCCACGGTTGTACCAGTTGAATTCCAACGTAACATAAAATTTGTAGTAGCATTTGTAGCTGTACAAATAAAATACACAATATCACTTGAAGATATGAAAATAAAAATATAAATAACGAACTTGCTATAGGATCTTTATTTTGTGATGAAGTATTTGGGTGTAAGTCTAAAAAGATAAAATAAAACCATAGAAAATCCAATGACCTTGAGAAATAATAAATAAATTCGTTTTTTTTTCAAATTCTAATTAAAAATATACAAAAAACATTCGTACTGTTTATATGACTCTATTTTTAACAATAATAATATACACAGAACAGAACAAAAAGAACCTTAATTAATTTTATTACTTCGAATGTTTGTCATATTATTTATTTTCTACAGTAAATATCGATACTAAACAAACCAAGAAAAAAAACGTACTTTGTATTAGAAAAAAAATAAATACACTGAGAACAGCTAAAATAATAATAAACAGAATAACTGCACTGAGTAATAAACAAATTCGACGTCTTTAAAAATAAACAAATAAAGTATCGTCTTTGATAAATCTAATGTTTAATATACTTCTGAGCTTTTTCAATGGTTGGTTGGGTATTTCTCCGTGAATTATCAGAATTTGGAAATATTCGATTTGTTCGCATATTCATTGAACTCTTCGATAAGAAAAATAAAGATTCTATTTGAATGAGAAAGAAATATAAGCAAACTTGTGCACTACGAGTAGAACTCTTGCTGCCAGGAATTGATGGAAGATCCTGTCGATTGACATGCTTGACATAGGGCCGATTGGAAATTCGAGCAAATTCTGGCGGTAGAATAACTATATTCATGTTTTGTTTTATCAACAATAATGAATGACATTTGACATGTATATTTATATTTATATTTGTCTTACCCTCAATAGAATAAAGGAGAAAGCCGTATATTTACATAAAAAAAATCCAATACTGTGCTTTTTCTTTTCAATTGAAAAGGAAGAAAAAGTCAATAAAAATCATTCGATTTCCACCATTTTCTATAGTCTAATAGATTCATTCTCAATGATTATTCGAATCTGAGTATAAAAATATTAAAATTTAAATTTGTTTTCTTAGTTATCCAACAAAACAACTATTTAATGATATTGGATTATCTATTGTAAAATTTTTGAAATTATCACCAACAACTGTTGGATTCTGATATTCTTCATTTTGCAATTTTTTAGATGTTATTGTTGCCTTAAAATATTTCGATCAACAAATGATATTATTCGTGATTTTCCAGGATACTCGAATTCTTTCGTACTAAGATATATTTTATTTTGAGCTTCCTTATTTTCATATGATTTAATTCTTTTACGGATTCTCGATGTTCCTGCTTTGTAACTGGTATATACAAATTTAATGCTATTGATCAAAATGAGTAATATGTATTTTTAGATTCACCTCCTATTCGATGAAACACTAGAACATATCCTATGCGATAAAGTATTAGTCTTAGATATTATTATTTTCGTTCCTTCTTTGTTTGTATAACATCAAAAAATCAAATTTCAAATGAATGGTCATGTAAATTCTTCTACTGATTCAACAAAGGCTATCGGCGAATCTCAAGCTCAATGATCAACGAACTGATGGTTCATAGAGATGATTAACTGCTTGATAAACGTTTTGGAAGGAGTTGTATATCTGTTTATAAATATAACAAGTAACGTTCATCGAGAGTCGATTCACTTGATCCTCTCCTGTGTTCAACCATAGAAATCATATTTCTACATTTTTCAATTCTGACAGCAGCTTTGGATCCCGCATAGTCGATTTCCTTTGGTCAAACCTTATAAAAAATAGGTTTATATGTTTTTTTACCCTAGTACAAACAAACAGTGAGACCCATCGGTTTTGCTTTTCTCACTGTTCCTCCTAAGTCTGAAAAACAAATAGAAATTATTATTAAGTAAAATCAGAAAGTATACGATTGTCTTCAAGTTGTTTTCCAGCAAAAATAAGTCGTTGTTGATTGGGTGGTATACCTTCGATAGTTTGAATTTTTACTCGTAAATCATCAATAGTATTATTTGGTTCGATTTAAATGGCAATCGTTTTCTCAGTAAGAGTTTTCACAAAAATTTCTATCGTAAACTAAATACTCTGCTTTTGTAAGATTAACAACTATTTATATAGTATATATGTTTATAAGACGGAATTCCCATTCTTTTTGAAAATATCTAATAAAAAAATGAGTCATATAATGATCAAACAGGGAACAACTAAACATAGTACCTAATCATTATGTATACGTAATAGGAAAGGAAAAGTCCAATTACACCATCTTCAGATAATATTTTTGTACATCATTTTTTTTAATTTCCAAGAAGAGATTTTTACTTACAATTTTAATCAAATCAGTAATATCTGATTTGAAAGTTTTCAATCATTTATACGCAAATAAATCACGACAAATGTATAACCCAAAGAAACATTTTTGCTTATTATAAATAGAGAGAAATTTTATTAAAAGGAACAGTAACAATTTCGACGTTGATTTTGTAAGTATAGCGTTCATCCTAAGGATTTACTGACCCTTGTCTGAAAGAAATGAGATATAATTATTAAAAGTATGACGTCGATCAAAAATGATTTTTTTTTCATTCGAAATTTATAGTTTATACAGATCGCATGTTTCAGTAATCGTGTAACTCAACAATCCAAGGTTGGAACCGATGTAATCTAACAACTGAATTTTCTGACCTTGAAGATTCTATTTGAAGAAAGCGTGCATATTATTTTCAACAGAAAAACAGAAGAAAGAACAAGACACCGATATAGTGTTGTTTAATATGTCCCATTGTGGGAAAATTTTCACTTTAAATATTATGCATATATGCATTGTTTACCCAAAATCAACGAAGCATGATTATTTCGAACTTAATACTTTCTTTTGCGCATTAATCGTGGCAATGTTAAGTATAAAATACACTTTCTTCGCTTCAGTCTAAACAACGCTCTTATGTAGTTTTCTCATTTATTAGAATAAAAAAAAACTTTCAAATTCTGAGTCAGTGTAAAAAGATAAGGAAAAATCATAGAAAAACCGGGTTGACAAACTAGTTATTAAATATTTTATACGGTAATGTTAGAAGTCTATTTTGATTGGTCACATATCTACAAGGGAAACAAACTCGAATGACAATTATAATATTATTTTAGCATTTGTTTATTTTGATCTGATCCCATTATGAACATCCACAGTGCTCAATCACTTAACACTCTACCAATCGAATTTATTTATCGTATTATGGACTATCTTGATGGTGAAGATCTTGTTTTCTCATTTTATGGCCTATGTTCAAGGATCAATAGAATCATGGATACATATGAACGATATAAAGTATATATTTTATACTCATTTTTAGTCAAAAGAGGTTCTGTCATGCACGACTATTTAGAATTTGGATACTCTACAATTCTGCTTTCGTGGAGAAAGAAACAATGCAGTCGAACCGTACGTCACTCAATTAAGAGCAAATCCTGTAAGAGTTTTTACCTATCTAGTTTTGACATTGTCCAATAAATAGTTTCATTAATTATACAGCCTCCGACAGTACTTTGTATACCACGTGTGAATCTCGGTTATCAAAGAACACTTCGCATTGCTGAAGCACTGATTTATAATCAGGTGAAATATATTTTATATACGCCATCAACTGTAATTCATGCTTTGTTTATGTTGAGTAAAGACATTAAAAACATTAAGCGCTTCATTGAACAATATCGATGATCAAGGAGTCAAGTATTTCGCAGAAGCGTTGTCATTCAATAAAGTTAGTCATAATATCAAATTACTTCCAACTATTCAATATTACCATTCGTTATAGACACTTACAACGTTGGAATTGGCGGCCAATAAAATTGGTGGTGAAGGAGCACGTCATCTGGCTGAGATGTTGACAAAAAATGAAGTAAGAAAAAAAATATTATTTCAATTCCGATATTTATAGCCTTTATTGTAGACACTTAGAACATTAGATCTGAGGTGGAACAAAATTAAGTTTAATGGAATTCGTTATTTGTGTACAGCATTGGAGACAAATCAAGTGAAATATATAGTTTATGCATTTCATACATATTTCTTAACAGTTAATCATAGACGCTTACAACATTGGTACTTCAAAGAACCGATACTGGCAATCTAGAAGCAGAATGTCTAGCCGAGGCATTATTGTTGAATCAGGTAAAATCAATTAGCTTTTTATTCATTTATGAGATGTTCAACAGTAACACTGAAAATAGACGCTTACCCGCTTGAATCTTTGCACGAACCATATTGGTAATGATGGGGCAAAATATCTTGCAGAATCATTGAAAAACAACAGAGTTCGTCATTTTCTAAGTCTATTAGAGAGTGTTTTATATCTTCACTGATTATAGACATTGAAAACACTGGAGCTTGATTTTAATACCATTAGGAAACAAGGAAAGTCGTATTTTGAAGAAGCATTACAAATTAACCCGGTAGGACTTTTTTCAGTTATCCTTTTTATATTTTACATCATTGCATATCAAAGATGGTTAACGTTTCTGGTCTTGGTTTTCGAGACGAATTTAATCAGAGATAGTGAAATGAAAATCTACGATCTCTGATCACGAGCGCTATTTTCTCAATACAATTGTTGTTTTACTTTCTTTTATAATAAACAAGAACGTGTACTAACTGAAATGTTTTTATATTTTGATTTTTGCTAGTTTTTAAACTGTCTTCATCATGTATTTTGAGGGTGTTGAGGATGTTTGAGGGTGAGTATTTATATAGAAGATTAGCCACGACCGGTTTCGATCTTTTCTCAAGGGATCATCATCAAGTAGCTTTACCTCAGCATGATCTTCTTTTATATATAGAACGAAATTAGAAGTCAATTTCTTAACTTCCCATATTCAATTCTTTTGATTTTTCGAAATCATATAGAATTAATTTTGCCATATGAAAATATAGTGTCTATTTATTTGTACCATTGAATATCGTAGATATCAGACCAATCTTTTCTCGAATAATAACTAAGTTGTCACAGGGACATCGAGGGAATGATATCTTATGATATCATCCCTCGATTCCCTTCGTTTAAGAGATATTCTCTCTCATCCTTTTGTTGTTATCGATATCTTTCTTTGTTCTCTCTCTCTCTTCCCTCGAACTCTTTTGACCGTATATATACGGATGTTAAATCGAATAAAAGTCGGAAAGAATACGTGCACACCAAATAGAACCATCTCGTCATTATCTTTCTCTAACACGAGGTTTCCGCATTTATTTTTTATCTATATTCAGTGTATATCAGATAAGAAAAGTAAAAAGTACATGTTTGTTCTTTTCATGATAGAATAAAACTGCATGCGATAAAAGTTTGTTTCTTTTTTCGTGTCGTATTACGAGCATGTAAAATACATC
>Ga0209960_1002539_pt1 | contig 17887 bp, 17 predicted proteins | sample ThiBiot_500_plan_2_FD_183947 | JGI IMG/M metagenome (GOLD analysis project Ga0209960, IMG submission 183947) | Wastewater bioreactor microbial communities from Cape Town, South Africa - Thiocy_expt_500_plan (SPAdes) | ecosystem: Engineered > Bioreactor > Thiocyanate-remediating >...
TTTTTTTTATTTTTTTTTTTTTTTTTTTTTTTTTTTTTTTTTTTTTTTTTTTGAGCATATAATATTCAAACAAATTTTCAATGGAAATTAGGATACCCTTTCAATTTTATTTAAAGTGTTAAAAAGTTGGACCCCTCGAAATAGGAATCGAAGATATATTGTAAAATTACTTCAAATTTTAGAGTTGCTCACAGAACATGGACATTTTGGAGAAAAGTAAGAAGCATTAGAACTTATTTTTATTTTTATTCCAGAGTAAAATATTTTAATTTTATTTCTCAAAGGTTCCTTCCCCTCTTTTCAGAAAAATTGTTGTCGAGTCAGTTATCTCAAGAACCAACTTGTGAAATAATGCAAAGTATTGTAAATATTCTAGGATACTTAATTAAAGGTCTTCTTTTTTTTTTTTCTTTGATTTACTTTAATTTGCTAAATAAAATAATAAAACAAAAAAGATCAGAGATATTATCTCAAATTTGTTGAAGATAAAGACCAACCAAAAAATCTGCTAGATCAATTAATAGTTTTTCTAAATTATCAACCTCCAGGAAGTAACGTTGGTCAAGTAATTTTTTTGTTTTTTTTTTTTTTTTGTTACTATTGAAAATCTAATTGATTATAATCATATAGTACCGCATTCTCCGACTTTCAATAATTAGATTTCTCTCTCAATTAATTAATCGTTACTCTAATTTTTCTGGTGATTATATTAATCATCGAACTATCAAAAGAATTGTAGTTTTGATTAATCATGAGCTTGATTATCTTCGAAATAAATCGATTGTTGAAGGACCAGATTAGTAACCTCTCCTCCCTTTTTTTTCAAAAAATATATATATTATTTCATTTGAACTAAAATCAATATTATTTAATTAGTGTTCAAGTTGTACGAGAAGGAATCCTTCTTTTACATTCATTTGTCAGCAAGGCGGATGATGAAGTTTCAACTTATCTAAGTGGTACAAAACATGTCTATACAGCAATAACTGGAAGATTAGCTCTTGCATTGGATCCTTATTCAGTCTTCAAAGATATTTCTGGTTTTTCTTTTTTTTCTTTTCTTTCTTTCATTTTAATTTTTTTTTTGAAAAAATAAAGATTTTGCAAAGGAGTTATTATTTGCAATTTCACCAATAGATGATGAAGATTTTAATTATTTAGGATCTCAATTTTCTGTATAATTTAATTTAATTTTATTGAAAAATAAATTTAACTTGTAATATAAATTGATTTTTTTTTTTTTAATATTCAAACAATGTAAAACACTTCTATTTATTTTTTATCTGCGGCTAGTGTTTGAACCCTAGATAATTTATTTTTAATGAGTTTTTAAATAAATAAAAAAATTATTTGGTCAAAATGTTTTACCATCGATTAGCAACATTCTGAGATTCAAGACCAAAGTACATTTCTTCCATTGAAGGAACAATCTTTAATTGGAGTACAAATTCACTTGTTTCAACTTGAATTTTTTTTTTTTTGAAAAAGAAGAAAGAGAAAAGTTTAAAATAAATAAAAACTTTTGGAAAGGTAAAAGAAAAAAAGAAAAGTACTTTTGGCGATAGAGACAGAATAAATTTGACTTTTCTTTAAGGATTCCTTGAGTTCAAAGCACCCTTTACCAGGAATTGCCTATTTTGAGATTATTTTGTTAATTGGAAAGAAGAAAAAAGAAAGAAGAAAATAAAAATGAAATGAACCTTAGAAGATAAATTAAATAAATCAGTATCTTCTGTAACTACTTCACTTTCATTTTTTGATTTTGCTTTTCTTTTAGCAACTAATATTAAATCCGAAAATAGGTGTAGTATAACTTGTTTTTGTATTTTGATTTTTCCTTTTTTATCAAGGATGAGCCTCATCCCAATACAACTCAAAATGAACTTCCTATTTGGTGCGGCGATGGTCTACAATGGATTATTTGATTATTTAGTGAGTTAATTTAAAATGAAATTATCGTTCCAAAGGTAATAAAAATTATACTTGATTATTTATTTCTGCTTGGATTCTAATTGTATACCAACAAGTATGAGGGGCAGTCGTAACTTGTTCAAGGAGCTTTTGAAAGAAAGAAGGAAAAAAAAAAGATTAAACTCACTATTATATGAAAAAAAAAAAAAAAAAAAAAAAAAAAAAAAAAAAATAAATATTAAAAAAAAAAAAAAAAAAAAAAAAAAAAAAAAAAAAAAACCTTGGCAAACGATTTGTACAATTCAACTACTTCTGATTTTGTTGTTTTACTTGCATAGGCTAAGATAAAGAAGAAAAAAATTAAAATTGAGAAAAAAAATGGGGAAAAAAAAGAAAATACTTTGAAGCAATTGACCATATTGTTTGAAACGTTTAATTGGAAGTAAGAGGAGTTGATAAAAAGACAATTTAGAGAATTTACTTTCAAATTTTAATGCCTAGAGAGAAGAACAAGAAGAAAAAATCGTTAATTAAGAAAAAAAAAAAGAAAAAAGAAAAACTACTGTTAAATGTTTTCTTAAATTAGAGGAACTATCAATTTTGTTTTTGATCGTAGAAATTGTGTAAGAAAATCTTCCAGCATAAACAGTGAAAAGTGAGAAAAATTTCATCTATGTGTTTGTATAATAATAAATTAATTAATTAATTAAATAACAAAAAGTAAATAGAGTAAAAAAAGGAACTTGAAAATTTAAGGTGGTATAAATTCTGTCTTCTAATTCAACTTCAAGATTTCCTGCTGTTTGATAACAAGACTCTAAACCTTTTGTTAATTCATTACTAAAAACTATTAATGAAGAGATTTCTGGAAATAGGGCTATTAAAAAAATAAAAAAAAAGATTGTGAATTCATAATCATAGCGATGATTAAATATGATTACCATCAAGATCTTTTTGAGTAAACAAATCTTTAGTTGTTTCTGAGGCTTTCTTTAAAGGAGTAAGGTAGGAATCTTGAATTGAAATAATTTGATTTCGGTAAGTAACTTCACTTGATAAAAGGTCATCTAGAAAATCTAATGGGGCTGGTAGTGTGATGTAGACTGGTGTTGGGATCGATTTTAGATATTTGAATTCGACATCTTGATATCTAAGTTTTTCTTTCACATTACTCGTTCTTCCAACTGTTGCTGCTGTTAAATTTTCAGGTTCATCATTAACATAGAACATGGATATTGGCCTTGAAGAAAAACCTAAATTTTATTTTTTTTTAAAAAAAAATAATAATAAATAAAAGTAAATAAATAAATAGAAAAAAAAGAAAAAGTACTTTGTGATATTTTTTGAATATCTCCAAGACTTGGACTTGCAACAAAGTTTGATGGCTTGTCTTTTAGAGGTTCTATTGTTTCTTTTGATTCAAATTCTTTTTCTTCAATAATCATTGATTCAAGTCTCTCTTCAAGGTTTTTTTTTGGTTTCAAATCCTCCATTGAGTGTTCTCCTTCTTGAATTGGTGGTTCGATTTCTGTGCTCTCTTCAATAACTGTACTATCCCTAGCTGATTCTAATTAAAATAAATATAAAATTAGTAAATAAAAGATGGAAGTTTTGAAAAAGTAGAAACCTGGATTTTTTGATTTTCTTTTTTTCTTTTTTTCATCGGCCTCAGTAACTTTTTTCTTATCCTTCTTTGGTTTTGATACAGATTCTTTTTCGAGAGGTTTCAAGTCTCCATCTTCTTGAGAAGCAGTTGCACTCAAATTTTGTTCTTCTTCAGCTACTTTTTTAGATTTTCTCTTCTCTTTTTTATCTTTTTTTTCTGGATCATTTTTTTCAATTTCTGCAGATGTTTTTGCTTTCAGTTTTAATTTTGTTTCTTTCGATGATTCTAATTAATAAATTCATTTTTTAAAAAATCATAATAAGAGAAAGAAAGGTAAAAGAAAAAAGAAAAAAGAAAAAAGAAAAACTACCAGCTAGTTCTTTCTCATTGGTTTCTGGTTTTTGGGTTTTTTTCTCTTTCTTTTTCTCCTCTTTAACAATATCATCTTTTTCAACTTTTGTTTGCTTGTTTGTTTCTTCTAATTCTTGATGTTTTTCTTGCTCCTTAATTTCTTCTTCTTCTTCTTCTTCTTCTTCTTCTTCTTCCTTTTCCTCTTCTTTTTCAACTTCTGATTGTTGTTTGGTATCTTTTGTCGAATTATCAAGAGTTTCAGAATCAGGCTCTCCTTTTTGGCTTGAATCTGAAGATTTTGTTGTATCACCAGTTAATTTATATGAATCAAGTTTTGTAGATAATCCTGATACAGAACTATTCTGTGAACCCGCTATTGAATTAAATAAAATGGAGTTTTCAAAAATAAATAAATAAATAAATAAAAAGAAAAGCAAAAAGAAAATTATCTGTAAAATAAAATCAAACCTCCAAAAATAACCCTTTCCACTTCTTTTTTTGCTTCAGTACTTAATTGCAACACCTCTAAGTCGTCCTTTGTTAATAACATGAGTCCATTAGCTGACTCTATTCCATTGTCTTTAAATTCTTTTTCAAAAGGATTCAATCCATGTTTGATAAGGTATGTTCGAAAGCCTGTTTCCTCCTTGGAGTCCTTCCAACTTCGAGCATCTGCGGATAACTTTAATCTATTTATCAATCATAAATATTAATTTTAAGTACAAAATTTGATTTAAAAATAATTATGGAAATAAATTTATACAAATTTTTAGATTCCCTTTTGACTAATGTTTTTTTAGTTTTTTGAGCATTAATTAAAACTTCTAAATTTCCATCATCATCATTTGGTTGTAAAAAGGGGTGAGATTCTAATTCTTGTGCACTTGGTCTCTATCGAGTCCGAGGGAAATTAAAATAATTCAAATTTGGAGAAGAAAAAAAAAGAAAAAGAAAAAACGGAATGATAAAACTCACATCTTTTGGTTCCCTTTGGAGACAAGTTTCAACAAATTGTTTAAATAAAGGTGAAAATTGATCTCCTTCTAATCTTGGAGGTTGTTGTTGAGGAATTAAAAATAAAACTCTCATTGGATGTAAGTTAGCCATTGGTGGTTTTCCTAGTGCAAGTTCTAAGCATGTTATTCCTAATGACCAAATATCAACTTTAAAGTCATAATCTTGTTCCATTACAATTTCGGGTGCCATCCAAAGGGGTGTTCCTTTGAAAAAAAAAAAAAAAGTATAAGTAATTAATTTCCCTCTCTCAATTTTTTCCTTAAAATTAACTATTACCAGCAAATGTGCTCTTAACAGCAACAGTTTTTTGTATTTCTGCAGCCACTCCAAAATCTGCAAGCTTTACTTGTCCTTCTGCTGAAAGCATGATATTTGCAGCTTTGATAATTTTAAATGAAGAGAAGAAAATTAATTTTATTTTTACTATTGATTTAGTTTGAATTGAGTTTTTACCTTTTACATCACGATGAATTTTGCCATTTGAATGAAGATAAACTAATCCTTTAACAACTTGACGTAAAATTACACGAATATAATTCTCAGGAATTGGTGAGCTCTTTAACTGAAAAAAAAAAAAAAAAAAAAATTAAATAAAATTTTTTTTTTTTTTTTTCCAAGTTAAGAAGAATTCAATTTACCAAATCTGCTACTGAACCCCCTCCTAAAAATTCCATTGCTATCCATAACTCAGAACCTTTATTTTAACATTATGTAAAAAGAAAGAAAGAAAGAAAAATTTTGATAATTGATTAAATGTACCTTTAAGCCAAGATCCAAAATATTTTGTAATATAAGGATCATCACATTTTGATTGAAAAACAACTTCTTGTTGAATTTCAGCAAGATCATCTTCTGTACTTTCAATATCAATGATTTTTATTGCAACTATTTCTCCAGTTTGTTTATTCAACCTTATTTAAAACCATGAATTTAATTTTCATCAACAATCTTTTTTTTTTTTGAAATTGAAAGGAATTACCCTTTATAAACAGCTCCATAAGAACCTTTTCCACACTTTTCAAGTAATTCAAAAATTTCGAGTGGATCTTCTTGATCCTAATGAAAATATTAACAGGTCAATTTTTCAAAAAATAATAAATAAATAATCACTTGAGAGTCTCCTCGATAATGCCCTGAATCCAACATTGCTTGCATTTCTTCGTCTAATGTTGGGTTAAAATCTGAAGCATAAATATCTTCCACTCCACTAAAAGTTCCAATAAAATAATTTTTTTTTGATTCTTCAAATCTTCATTTCCTTTCAAAGTATCAAAAAGAAAGAAAAGGAAAAAAATTACTCGCAAAACTCTTCAAAAGTAATTTCTCCTGTTCCACTCCTATTTATAAAAATAAAGCATTTATCTCTTTGTTCATCTGAAAGTTCTTGCTCTGCAAGTTCATCAAGAAACTATTGATTTCAATTGTTTTTAATGATGTAAATTTTTTAAAGGAAAATCAATAAAAATAATGATATTTAATAAACTTTTTTACCGTTTGAAACTCATCGTAATCTAAGTACCCTTTCTCATCCGAATCGTACCGATTAAAAAGAGCCTGAAATTTGACCTATTTATCCAATTTTAACAATTTTTTGTTGTTTAGTACAAAAAAATAAAAGAATAAAAAGAAAGATAATTCTAAAGAAGTGCAATATAAGTTATTAATTACAAACTAATTGATATCAAAAAATTGAAATAAAAGGGAATTGAACAACTACAAAAAAGAAAAAACTGAAACAAAATTTTCGAAAGAATAAAGTGAAATAAACTATAAATTTTTAAAAAACACTACTATATAACAATTCGAATTGAAATAATTGATGTTAAACAACTTATAAAACTTCTAAAAATGACTAAATTACTAATACAAAAGGGTTTATCTTTTTAACTAAAACAAAATAAAACATCCTCTTTTATCTCAAATTCTCCACCAATTTTTTCCAAACAAAAACTTTCAATATAACAAACTACCATGAGAAACAAGAATTTGACAATACAATTGAGAATTTTGAATTATAAAGGTTGAATTTTAGAAATTAACAAATTGTTCAACAGGGTTGAATCAGAAAAAGAAAAAAAAGAGAAACGCCCACCATGTTTTTTTTTTTTTTTTTTTTTTTTGATTTTTTTTTTTCAAAATCGATTTTTTTGAACTTTCTTTCAATCTTTTGACAAAATCCTCAACGCTTGTAACTATTTCTCTTTCCAAAGCTCTTAATCCTAATCCAACTCTAAACTGAACACCTTGAATTTCATATTCACTATTTTGAAATTCAAAAAGTTGAGTTAGATTTGAGGATTTTTTCTTTTGTGTGTGTTTTTGAAGGTGAACAAGATCAAGGACTTGTGATGGTGAAAAAAAGGAAAGGGGTTAAACCCTGTTCAGTTTAAGGTTACCAAACGAAGTAGGATGTTAATCAACAGTTCACATTTTATTGTGTTGCTCAAGTGAGGCTGAACTTTGTGTTAAATCTCTTTACTTTTCAGCTTTCAAATCGTATTTAAAAAAATGTTGATGAGAATCAAATAAAAAGGTTCAGAATTTATTGAATGTTTTATTTTCGATATTGGGTTGTGTTGAATTTCAATAAACTGAAACTCTGCTATTGTCTAATTCACAAATGAATATGTTTTGTGATTTGAGATTGTAGTTAATTGCAATACCTGATGGATAATTCACTCCAAATTGTGTGATGTAATTTCCTTTTGGATCAAAGATTTGGACTCTATGGTTGTTGTAATCACAAACTAAAATATTATCACTCAAGTCAACACAAATCGCGTAAGGAGCGCTAAATTGACCATTTCCAAATATTGAGATGTGTTGACCTTTTGAATTGAATACTTGAATTCTACTATTGTTTAACTCGAGCACAATAATCTCTCCTTTTGAATTCACAGCTATTCCATATGGGGAATATAATTGACCATTTCCACTTCCATATGATCCAAATTTTGAAATGAATTTTCCTTTTGGATCAAATATTTGAATTTGATTATTTCCCTCATCACAAACATAAATGTTATCACTTGCATCAACACAAATTCCATACGGATTACTGAATTGACCGTCTCCACTTCCATTTGTCCCGAATTTTGAAATAAATTTTCCTTGTGAATCAAATATTTGAATTCGATGATTGCTATAATCACAAACAATAATCTCTCTTTTTGAATTGGTGGTAACTCCTCTTGGATTTGAAAATTGACCGTCACCAGATCCGCTTGATCCAAATGTAGAAATATTTTGCCTATCTGAATTAAATATTCGAACTTGATAATGACCATTATCACAAACAATTATATTTCCTATTGAATCAACCGCTATTCCATAAGGACTCGAAACTCCAAAATAATATTGTGGTGAAAATTGTCCATTATAGGTTCTGGCATCTTCTTTACTAAACATTTGAATTTGAAAGGGTGATGATGGAATGGAAACTCCATCACATAGAACTGAGATTGAATATGTTCCTTTCTCTTTGACTTTTAATGTAACATGATATTTTCCATTATTTAAATCTTGGATTCCGTATTCATAATTCTTTAGTGTCCCTTCTACTGTCTTTTCATTCTCCTTTGCCAATTCTTTAATATCAATTTCGAAAAGTCCTGCGTATCCTCCCTTTTCAAGCTTATCCCCTTCTTTGGAATGAGTGGTTATTTCAAAGATATTCACTTCATTCTTAAATCCTCTTTGTTGGGGGAAAAATAAACATTTTTCAGGCGAAATAGTATAAGAATTTATGATTCCAATATTTGAAATACTTGAATAAATTGATTGTTCTTGTTTCTCATGAACTGTAAGTTCAATGGAAGAATGATGGCGTGGTGCAATTTTCCATTTATTGTTTAATAAATAATCTAATCTAGCACAATATAAACTCTTCATTAATAATAATTGAACATCATTATGGGGTAACGAAAGAGAATGTTCAATCATTTGACAAGATCCCATAATACTTTCAATTCCAAATTTCAAATCCCCTTTTTGAATTTCAAGCTCCTTCTTTTTGTATTTTTCAATTTCGCTCAATTTTTTCAATAATTCTTTTTCTTTTTCATCCAAATTGATTCTAATTTTGTTGAATAATTCTGAGATTTGATTTTGAGTTGTTGTCGAATTAATTTCAAGTTCTTTGATTATTTCTTCACATTTTCTTATTCCTTCTTTAAATTCTTCTTCTTTAGGCTTTACCTATTTTGTTTTTTTTTAAAAAAAAAATGAAAATATTGAAAAGAAAAAAGAAAAAAGAAAATAAACCTGATTGAGCAAATCAATGATAGGTTGTTTCTCATTGTCAATGATATTTACAATGGTTTGGATCTTATGTGATGTATGTTGGTCGATACACGTTGAGCAAATTGGTAATTTACAATCCTCACAAAATAACTCAAGTTCTTTACGTTGATGGATTTGACAATAATTTTGAGGATTTAATTTTGCGATTAAGTGGACTTGGTCTTCTTCCTCCATTTCATTGAGTAAAACAATTCGATGATTTTTAGACATTCGAAGTTTTTTATGAGAGTTGACGCATAACTCACAGAGGTACGTTTCACAGTCAAAACAGTAAGAGGATGCATCATTTTTTCCATCTGAACAAATCATTCTTGAGTTTGAATATGGTTGATTTTTATCTTTCAGTTCTTCAATTGGAATCAATTTATGATTTTTTGAGATTTTGAAATGTTTATGGGAACTAGAACATGTTTCACAAAAATTGACGCCACAATCAAGACAATAAGAAACTGCTTCATTTTCTCCATCCAAACATTTGAAGTGTTGATCCTTTTCTTGATTAAAAGCATTTGCAGAAGAATGTTCATCAAGAGCACTACTGAGAAACAAATCAGTTGGTAATGTTGGAAGTTCTTCAGATTGTAATTGCAAAGGTGTTCTACAAATAGGACAAGCCAATTGCATATTTGAATGAGTTTTTGAAATCAAGCTTTCTAAACATTCCAAACAATATGAATGAAGGCAGGGTAATGTTTTTGGGTTTCTAAAGGTATCTTTACATAAAGAACACTCTAATTCAATTGGTGTTAACGACATCGTTAAGTTTTCAACTTGTTTCAATTTTTTTAGCTTTTTCTTCGAAGTTTGTTGTTTGATTGAATCGGTTGTCTTTCGTTTCTATTGAGAAAAAACAAACGATAAGAGAATGTTCACAACTGATTGATTCAGTTAAAGGAGAAATAGAATATCATAGAAATATCATGATTCGAAAGAAATCTATAAATTAAATATGAAAACAAATCCATATCATCACAAGTAATGGCCATGATTTATGCAAACAAACAAAATGAAATGAAATGAAAGAAAAATTAATAAAGAAATAACTTTTACCTTCATCAACAGCTACAAGTGAAGATCTCAAAAAAAGTCTTTTTCATGAAACCAAATATATATATGTTCCTCCTCCAACTGAGCAAGTAAGCTCACTTCCCAAATTAAATTATCCTATCTCAAAAGGAGGAGGAAGCATAACAAACAACTCCCAAACTCCCCCAAACATTAGAGAATAAATCAATGATTGAATTGATTCCAACTTAAGAGGGTTTATAATCCATCATTAGAAGATATCCTTTCCATCCATTATTCCAACAATTAAGTGAATAGCAAAAGAGATTTCATGGTATTGATGGGCTGGAATAAGAAAATCAACAAAATGTTTCATTTTCGATAAATTTGAGAAAAGAATAAGAAAAAAACATGGCGAATACGATGGTGTCGAGGAGTTTCCAACCTCTTGCTTTCCGTTCTCCCCAAGCCCTCACTTCAACCGTGTTCCTCACTCTCTCAAGACTACTTTCAACTGTTTCACCATCACAAACTAGCATAGATCTCTCTAAACCTTTTCCAGTGAGTTTCATTTTTCTTCTTTTTCTTTTTCAATTTATTTCCATTTTAAAAGTTTTCTTTTTTTTTTTTTTTTTGGTGCCATTTTTTTTTAAATGTGAAGATCTTTGAATAATTGGTTTGAGTTTTGCTTTTGATGTTTGATTGATTCTTTTGATTCTTTGTTTTTTGTTTGATGGATTCTTTATTTTAATTTTTACATGACAATTCCTTTTTTTTTTGAAAAAAAAAAGAAGAACTAATGTTGAATTTTTTTTTTAAAAAATAAAAAAAAAAAGGTTGAGAAAAAAGTATGGACAAAGAGATCAAAAAGAGTTGGAGTTGTTGGAGTGAAACTAGGAATGACCGCTTTATGGGATTCTGAAGGAAATCGCCATCCTGTTACTTTAGTTCAAGTAAGAACTTTTTTCTTTTTCTTATTTTTGTTCTTTTTCCTCTCATAAATCATTTTTTTTAAAAAAATTAAAAAAATAAGATTCCAAATGCTCAAGTAATTCAAGCAAGACCTTTAGATAACGGATTATTTGCAGTCCAAGTTGGAGCAGGAAAAAAGAATCCAAAGAGAATGATGTCATCATTAAGAGTTTGATTTTTTGCTTTTTCTCATACTTTATACCAATGGACTTTAATATTGAATCTATTTTTTGTTCTTTCCTTAATTTTAGGGACATTTTGAAAAACATGGAGTTGAAGTAAAACGAGTTATAAAACAATTTAATGTGACAAAAGATGGACTATTACCACCAGGTTTTAATTTTTATAGATATTGAATATCACCTCTCTCCATTTTTTTGTTTTTTCCCCGAATCTTTGAATCAATAATAAAATTATCAAGGTTATGAAATTCGTGCTCCTCATTTTGTTCCAGGGCAATTTGTTAATGTTCAATCTAAATCGTAAGCAATTTCTCAACAATAGAAAAAAGAAATAAGAAATATTTATTTTTTAAAAAAAAAAAAATTTCAGAATCGGAAAAGGTTTTCAAGGTTCAATGAAACGTTGGGGATTTGGAGGTCAACCAGCAACTCATGGTGTCTCTGTAGTTCATAGAAGTCATGGTTCAACTGGTTGTAGACAGGTTTAAATTGAAATTGAATTTGAAATTGAAATTCTTATATATATTTTTTTTCCTTCAAAATAAATAAATAAAATAAATAAATAAAGGAACCAGGAAGAGTTTGGCCAGGAAAGAAAATGGCTGGTAGAATGGGAGGAGACGTAACAACAATTATGAATTTACAAGTATTAAAAGTTGATACTGTATTAAATTTACTTTATTTGAGAGGACCCATTGCAGGAAGTGAAAACACTTACTTGACAATTAAAGATGCTATCGCTCAACCATTCCCTAGCCCTCCCCCATACCCAACCTTTATTCCAAATGAAGGAGAGGAATTACCAAGAGAGTTAGTATCAGAGAAATTTGTTATTAAACCAATGACTCATGTAAAAAATGATTGGAGAGAAGAAGCGAAATTGAAGAAGTTGGCCCAATCAAGTGAAAAACCAGAATCAAAAGGAAAAGGAAAGAAAAAGAAATAATTTTTGAAAAATAGAAATAACAATAATAATAAAAGAAAAGAAAATAAAATAAAAAAATTTTTTTCACATTACAAAATCTTTATTATTTCTTCGGTCTGGGTTTAATTTCATCTTCAACTAATGGATGTATAATAATAGAATTTTTCATTGTTTGTGGATTATAATGTTCATATCCCTAATAGATTTTGAAATTGTTATTACTTCAAGGGGAAAAAAAGAAAAGAAAAGAAAATAGAAAGTAAAGAATACCTTTGACCAATCATAACTTGAAGCATATGCAAACAAAGCTCCAGTACGATTGAAGGCGGTTGCAGAAATTGGTTGAGATCCTATATTTAATTAAATTTAATTGGATTTGTATTTTTTATTTGGCTCGAAATTAAGAGGATCAAAAAAATAATTTTTATGAATAAAAGAGACCTTTAGGGAAAGGTTTTAACCTTTGTTTACTGTCTTTATCCCAAAAATTGAAAGTGCCTTTATTATTTAAAGAAAAAAATAGTTCAACCCAGGAATTTAATCAAATAAAAGCTAAGAAAGAAAAAGAAAAAAAAGGGAAAGAAAAAAAAGGGAAAAAAAAAAAAAAAAAAAAAAAAAAAAAAAAAAAAAAAAAAAAAAAAAGAAAAAAAAAAAAAAAAAAAAAAAAAACCATCAGAACCAGCAGTTGAAAATGTTCCATAAGTTGGGTGAAATGAAATTGCATTAACAGCGAAAACTTGAGTTCCATCTTTTTCTCGATGACATTTAAAAGAAAAGTTTTCTCTATAGAAAAAAAAAAAAGAAAGAAAAAAATTGTTGGAAAAAAGAATGAAGGAAAGAAAAGAAAAAATTGAATGAAAAAAAGAATGAAGGAAGGAAAGAAAAAAAACTTTGAAGCAATTGCTTGTTCTTGAAGATATTGAATTGCAACTCTTCCTTCAATAGAACCTAAAGCAAATCCATCTCCAACTGAGAAACATGAAACACATCTTGTTTGATATTTTAATGGAGATTCCATTTCCTTAAATTTTTTTTTTCAATTTTGAATTTTTTTCAAAAAAATAAATAAATAAATAAATAATAATAAGATTTAAATAATAAATTAATCAAACCTTAAATACAACAGATGGATTATTTAAGTCATAAATTAGAATTTTTCTATCAGTTGAAGCAGTACAAACAACAAAAATATTTGAACGAATATCCATACAATATAATCTTTCAGGTAAATTAACTGTCAATGCTGGAGTTCCACTTCTAAGATCCCAATACTGAAAAAGAATTAAATATAAATTAATAAAGAAAAGAAAAAAATTTGAAGAAAGAAAGAAAGAAATAAATCAATACTTTAATAGTTTTATCCCAACTTCCAGTTACCAACATCTGTGCTTGTGGAGTTTGCATAAATTTGATAGAAGAAATTGGTGCATCATGTTGAGCCACTTGTGTAGTTTGTTGAGTTGTAAGATCTAACATTTTTCCTTGTTTATCAGTTCCTGCAGAAAACACTTTTGTGCCATCAGGGCTCCAAGTACATCCCAAGCTTGCACAAACATTACCTGCACCTGTACTTGGGCCATGTTGAAGTGAAGCTACAGGTATAGCTGCCTCTCCTCCCATTCCACTAAATGCTTGTGTATTGATTTGCCATACTCTTACTTGCCCATCCCATGAAGAACCTGCAAGGTACTCAGCAACTGGGCTAAATGAAATGCATGAAATTCCATCAGTTGCACTGTTTGGGATCTCATACTCTTTTGAAGGAGTTAAAGTCGACTGGCTCATCATTTTCTTGCTCTTCCTCTTCTAATTGAATTCCCAGTTCAACTGCTCCTGTTCAAAATTTTTTTTTTTTTTTGAGTGCTGTTCTTTTTTTTAAAAAAAAATAGAAAATAGAATAGAATTATTCAAAATAAAATTTTCAAATGAGTTGAAAGAATAAAGAGTTGTGTATTTAGTTATAGAGTTTTAATTCTTTTTTGATTTTGAGTTAATGAATTGAAAGAGTTTTGATATTCAATTCCAGAAAAAAAAAAAAAAAAAAAAAAAAAAAAAAAAAAAATTGAAGCTGTCTCCTCTTCTCTTTAGATCTCCTTCTATCCAACTAAGTTACTTTACACCCAAATTCATATTCAAACAGGACAAACTCATCTTCAAATTTTGAAATATATGTTTCTTTCAAAGATAAATATAATTTTGTTTAATTTCCTCTAAAATGGGATCAAATAGCAGAGAATAAGAAATGGAAATTACAATTCAAAGCAAGAAATCCAAATGTTATTGATCAGAAAAATGAGAAATCTTGTTAAAGTAAATAATTGAATGAATGAAGTAATCTTTTGTTGTTAAAAGGATTGTAATGATGTTTGAAGGAAAAAGAATAAGAAAAGAAAGGTTTATATTTATATTTATTTATTTATATTTACAACTTTGTTAACACGGCTTAGTTTTTTTCTAGGAGGTGTGCCTTATTAAAAAGAGGATACAAGGACAACGAGGAACAAGTTCCATCAAAGGAGATATACACCTTCCAAAGCAGTTACAAAAGTGCTGAGAAGAATCAAAGCTCAGGAGAACCCTTCTATTTTCACAACTTAAGAAGATTAAGACAAGTGCTCACCACGAAGACTTTGCAATATCTCGAAAGAGTTGACAAAGAGAATCAAATCTATCATTAAAGAAAGTATAAATTACAGTATTCTGACTGAAGAGGATGAAGAAGATTCTCGTGGAGTGTTTGTTCTCTTCCATAAATTGAAAGTTAATGGTTTTCACATCTGCCTCGAAAATGGGGAGAGAGTTGGAGTAATTACAAGTTGGATACAGGTCAAACTACAAGGATTTCAAAAAATTTCAAAAATGGGGACCAGTTGCTAGAATTCAGTTGATTGATTGTTCAGTATCTTTTGTGGAAAAAGAAGAAGACAAGGTGGTAAAAGAAGAGCAGAGAGAAAGTTAGAAATGAACAATGATAAGCTCTTGTTGAAAATGATGGTGCTCACAGATGACAATACATCGATACTATTTTCATGGAAAATCTGGAATTGAAAACCATCAACTCGTTCAGAAAATGCAACAATTCAATCAAGGCTCGAAGTCTTACAACAATTGAACTCAACCTTTGATTGTTAATAACAATGTTATTAAACAGACGCAAAGATCGCTTTGTCATTTTTGAAAACAAACAAAATAAAAATAAAAATAAAATAAACATGTCGCTTTCTTTTGTTTCAGAGAATGACTTGGAGGCAAGGAAGAGAAAGAGACAAGAGGAATGGGATAAAGAAAGAGAGAAAAATCCAAGTCTAGGTGAATCTTTCATACTTCTAACTCACTTGTCCTCTTATAACAACAATTCAGACCAATCTTTTCTTTTCTTTTCTTTCTCTCTTATTCTTTCTGAAACATTGTTCTCCTTTTTGACTTTTTTTTTTTTTTTGTTTATATTCAAATATATTTATTCTTGTCAAACAAACTATTAAGTTTTATTTTATTAAGGTGAAAAGCCACCAGAAGACAGTCTTCCATATGATCCAAGACCACTTTTTGAACAGTTACAAGAGAAAGAACGGCTAAAGCAATCAGAATTTGAGGATAAAATTAAATTCAGTTTTTTTTCTTTTCTTTTCTTTTCTTTTTTGAAGTTATTTCCATTCGAATCTCATCTTATATTGTCTATTAATAATCATTTTTTTGTTTTTGAATCAGGTAAAATGGTTGCTAGAGTAGATCAAGAAGATTATGAATATATTAAAGAAGTTGAAAGTGAACTTAGAGAAGCCCAAAAAGTTAAAGAAGAAGAACTTCAAAAAGAACTTGAAAATTTTAGAAATCATGTTATAAAAGCTGAAACACCAACTGTACATAGACCCTCAACAACTACAACAACAGCTCCATTAATTAAAAAGGATTTTCAAAAATCAATTTTGTCAGGAATTAAAAAGAAAAAAATTTCAACGGAACAAGTGAATGATAAAAGCAAAAAACAAGATTTGGAGACAAACAATCATGAAAATAAAAAAGCAAAAATTGAAGAAACCCAAGGAGAAACCAAATCCAATAACAACAATAAAAGTGAAAATAAGGATAAAGAGACACCCAAGAAAGTTGTAAATGTATTACCATCATTAGGAATAGATTATGACAGCTCTGAAGAATAGAAATGAAAGTAAAGTAAAGAAACTGTGCCACACATAAAAACATTTTTTGTTGTTTTGTTTTGTTTTCATTCATTCATTTTTTGTTCTTGATTAGAATAAAATAAGGGACAGTTAAAAGACAAGATATATATTATTATTATTTTAAACTCTGAATCCTCTGCTGTTTCTTTTTCCTCTTGCTTGTTCAAATTTACGTCCTTTAGAACGAACATATGGTTTAGCATGGCTTCCTGGAACTCCGGGAGCACCTTTTTTTCAAAAACAAAGAAATTGTTTATAAATTTTGGATTATAATGATTTTTTAAAAAAAATAATTCGTTGATATAATTTCAAATATAAAAAAGAAATTTTACCAAAGTGGCGGACAGCTTCTCTGGCGTTTTTGGGTCCACGAAGAAGAACAGTGTTGGAACCTATTTGAAAAAAGAAATTTTTAATTTTTTTTGTTCCAAAAATTTGTTGCAATTTAATTGTAAATCCATAGTCATTTATAATTTGTAATTTTTTTAAATTAAATTAAAAACTAACCGGTTGGGGCTTGAAGGGCGAGTTGATCGAAAGTTAAGACTTTTCCTCCAGCTTTCTTAATACGGGCATATGCACTTCTAGTAACACGAAGAGCACAAACTGTAAGTTTTGGAACATCAAGAAGTCTTTCATCATCAGTAACTGTTCCAACTACAACTGCGACTTTGTTTTCCTTGTTTCTCATATAACGGGCAAGACGGGCAAGTCCAAGAGGTGGGCGATTAACACGGCTCATAAATAAACGTTTCAAGACAACTTTGTTGAATTTGGATGAAGTACGACGAGCCAAGAAACGGTAAAGCTGAATTTTATTTTGTTTTTTTATTAATTAGATGACTATTGATTCATTTCCATAATAATTAAATTTGAGTTCATTTCAAGCTTGATCCAAAAAGATAATAGTATAATATTAATATTAAATTGTCCTTACTACAACTCCATTTTTTAAAAAAAATGATAAGAAGATAGAATTGTTCTTCCAATTATTTTTGAATAAAGGCTTGAAATGATTTTTCAAATAAAATAAAATCTAAAATGTAAAATACTGACCTTAACAAGAAGTCTTAAATAAACATTCTTGCTGACTGGCTCTTGTCTATTGGTATTTTTACGATGTTTATGTTCAATATCGATTCCCTAAAAAAATAAAGAAGTTAGTTAGTTAAATGAAATTGATGTTGAATGGAATAGGATGCATGGATAAATGGATGGAGAAAAAAAAGAAAAGAAAAGAATAAAGAGAGGTTATAAATGAAATTTGTGAATGAAATAGATCGATTGTGAAGGATATGATATTAGAAAATTGAATGTCGATTTTGAAGTGTTGTTGTTGAGAAAAACTAGAGAGAGATGGAAGAGGGATTCTTCTTACCATTGCGGTGTTACAAGTGAGATAGGAAAAAGGGAAAGAGAAAGAGGAAAAAAAAAA
>Ga0209960_1002547_pt1 | contig 17858 bp, 19 predicted proteins | sample ThiBiot_500_plan_2_FD_183947 | JGI IMG/M metagenome (GOLD analysis project Ga0209960, IMG submission 183947) | Wastewater bioreactor microbial communities from Cape Town, South Africa - Thiocy_expt_500_plan (SPAdes) | ecosystem: Engineered > Bioreactor > Thiocyanate-remediating >...
AAAAAAAAAAAAAAAAAAAAAAAAAAAAAAAAAAAAAGATGTTGTTTCTTCTGCATGTTGGGTTGGAAATAATAAGAATAAAATTATAACTGGCTCTTGGGATCGTACTGTTATACTTTGGGATGTTGCTGAAGATCGAACAACTCAACTTCAAAAAATTCCAGGTATATTTTCACCTTTTCAAAAAAAAATTGATTATTGATTTAAATAAATTAATCATTATTTTATTTTTATTCAGCTCGCGAAAAACGAGTTACCCATATTGAATCACATCCTCGTGAAGAAATGGCACTCTCTTGTTCAGATGATTCTGGATTTACACTTTGGGATTTTAGAAAACAACCTCCTATTCAATCAATCTCTTTTGGACATGCAGGGTAATGACACTTTGCGATTTATTTATTTTATTTTATTTTATTTTATTATTTATTATTGTAGAGCTGTAAACACTGCCACTTTTTCAACAGTTGGAACATTCATTGTATCATCTTCTAAAGATAGAACAATTCGAGTTTGGGATTTGAAATATATGAAATCTCCAATCACAATCATTCGTCTTCCAAGTGGAGCTAATAAGTAAGATCAATAAATAAAGTTTAATGAGTTAATCAAAAATAAATCAATATTAGGCTTGCTATCTCTCCTTTTGCTTCAACAATTGCTGCACCTCTTGATAATGGTGATCTAAAATTACTTGATTTAAGTGGATCTCAAATTGCAAAAATTCCTCGATCTTTAGATGCATTTTTTTTTTATTATTTTTTTCCTTTTGATTTTTTTCCATTTTTTTCCAACAATTTTTAAAATGACTATCTAATTTTGTTTTTCTTTCCCAAAAAAAGGGTCACCAAAAAAAGATTTGTAGTGTAGCTTGGAGTTCAGATGAATCAAAACTTTTTTCTGTTGGATATACTGAAAGTGTCTTCTCTTGGTCCCCAGTTGCAACTTAAAGCTTAAAGCTCAAAAATATCAAACTTGTAATCATAAATAAATAACTAAAGTAAAATCAAAATGATCTTTTCTTGACTTTATTTAGTTAAATCTTGAAGTATTTCCATACATTGGTTTCGATATGCTTTTCCAAAAATTGAATAATGATTCATGAAGTGATACAATTTATAAAGTTTATGCCTTTCTTCAAATCCATTTTCTTTTGGGATAAGTTCATGATAGGCTGTATAAAATTCCTTTGGAGGAGCACCAAACATTGCTAAAATACTAAGTTCAGCTTCGGAATGTCCATAATAACAAGCAGGATCGAAAATGACACCATTTCCAACTTGATCATATCCCCAATTTCCTATTGAAATTTTACATTTACAAAAAAAAAAAAAAAAATGGAAATGTAACATGAAAAAAATGATCAACCTGACCATAAATCTCCATGTAATAAAGAAGGTTTCACTTTAATTCCTTCAAAATACTTGTGAACAACAGTATTTAATTTATTGATTAATTCTTCTAATTCTGTGTCATTATGTTTCTTATTAATCAATTCTAATTGAAATCCAATACGATTCTTCATATAAAATTGAATCCAATCATCTTCCATTGGAGTATTAATTTGCTTTTATTTTTTTCATCTTAAAAATAAAGAAAAGAAAGAAGAAAGATTAATTACTTGGTTTCTTCCACATGTATTATTAATTGGATATCCAAATTTTTCACCACAATCTGACAAATGTAATTTAGCAAGTTGTTCTCCAAACTATTTATAATTATGATTTGTTGAATTTCAAGTCAAATGATCTTAATTTTTAATTACTTTTGCAGCAGAACCAGAATTTGCAAATTTAATATACTCCATCATAAAAAATGCTCCATCTTCAAAGGTTCCAACTTGTTCAGGAATAGGTACACGGATGGTATTTGTATCTTTCTAATTAAATGAAATTTATTAATTTTTGACGAAAGAAAGTAAAGAAAAGAAATATTAACAATTTCTTGTAATGCCTTCATTTCTGCTTCAAATTTCTCTTTTGCATCTTTTGCAATTGTATTAAATTTCACAAATATTGTTCTTGAATCAAAGAGTTTCACAAATAAACATTCATTGTCATCTCCTCCTCTAACTGTACGAAATGATTGAATCCTTCCATTTGATGCTTTTTCAACTGCAGCACAAAGATGATCAACAATAGCTAATATTGTATGAACAAAAAATAATAGTTAATAAATAGAACTTAGAAATCTTAACATCTTTTTTATGTGATTCCATTTGTAAAAGTTAAAAGTTGATTGAATTTGATATTAAATTGAGAAACAAATCAGTTAGAGGGTATTTTCTGGTTGAATCAAAGAATCAGTTATTGAATTGAGATTCTTTTTGACTTTCATCTTAAGATCTTAATACAAACTTAAGTCAATTATTCGAATTAAATTGAAATCTACATTGAGAGAGATCCACTAATAGTTCACAACATTTGAGTATTTTACAAAATTTCAATATATCTACTTCAAGTTGAATTCCTTCAAGTTCATGTTCAATAACTTCCACAACTTTAATTGCAACTACAACAACCTTTATAAAACATAACCACCACTTCAAATTAAAGCTGTCTCACCAATCCATTAGTTCAAATATTTCAAATACAAAGATAAAAAATCAAAGAGAATTGTTTAGAGTTGAATCAAATGTTGATGGGGCTTCGAATATGAGTTTGTAAAGTTAAAAGAGATAGGAGATACCTTGTTTGTTTGCCATTCCCCAAAAAATAACAAATTTTTATAATTAATTTCGAATTCTTCCCTGCATTTTACTGATTTCAATTATAATTCATATAATAACAATAATGAATCAAACATAATATCTTAATTTTGAAATTTTAATGATTCTTTTATTATCTTGATCTTGTTAGTTTGGAACTTGTATTGGAAAAGGATTTCAAATTAATTATTGAAACTTCAGTTTTTTTTTGATTCATAAAGCAATTATTGGTCTTAATGTTTCATATTGATTTACATTTGAGATCATTATACAATTGAGAGAACTAGTTTTAACGCTTGATTGAACATTTTCTATATTTTTGATAGGAATCAATCTTTGAAAAACAATATTAACAATCAATTATATTTAAAAATTAGGATTTGATGGCCCACTCGCAAGTCAGAACCAAAACGAATCGGACTCAAGTTCTGATTGTGAACACAATAGCTTATCTCTGTGCTATACTTCCATCTCTTCTTCTCATTTATTCACCATCCTTATTTCATCACTTCCCTCTCTTGTGTAACTTCCTCTCACCTCTTTGTCAACCTTCGATTGAAACTTACTCATGGATTCCTTTACCAATCCGTCTTACATTCATTGGAGATCTGTTTGGAACCCTTGTGATTTATTTAATTAGTTTCATTGTTGGAAACTCATCAATGTATGATGCTTATTGGTCTGTTGCACCTCCCTTCATTTTCTTAGCTTATTCATATTTTATTCCTGTTGGGATTGATACTGGAAGAAAAGTTTTGGTTGGAATCTCAATTTTATTATGGTCTGTTAGATTGACTTGGAATTGTTTTAGAAGATGGGAAGGTCTTCATGAAGAAGATTGGAGATATAGTGATTATAGACCTTATGGGAAAATTGTTTATTGGGTTGTGAGCTTTTTAGGTTTTCACTTATTCCCAACATTGATTGTATTTAATGGATGTGTTTCAATATATGTTGCTCTTGTTGTTGGGACTGAACCATTGAATTGGATTGATTATCTTGCCCTTGGATTATCTATATTTGCAACACTTCTTCAATTGATTTCTGATTCTCAAATGAATGAATTTAATAGAATGAAAATTGAAGGGAAAACTTCTGAAAAGGTTTTGAAATCAGGATTATGGAAGTATTCAAGGTAAATTTTTTTTTTTTTGAAATTATTTTGTTTTTACTATTACTCATCATAGAAAAATTGAAATAAAATATAAATAAAAAATCAAAGAAAATGAATCAATAAATAAATCAAAATAGACATCCCAATTACTTAGGGGAAATTTTACTTTGGACCAGTTTATTTGTTTATGCTTTGGCAAGTGTTCAAGATAAAACTGGAGAATGGATTAAAATCAGCGTCTTCGGGCCACTATTAGTTCTTGGATTATTCACTTTTGTTTCAATCCCATTGATGGAAAAAAGAAGTTTGAGAAGAAGAGGACCTGCATACAAAGAGTATGCCAAAAAGACACCATCCTTGATCCCTTTCATGTTTTGAACCAAAATTTGATAAATAATGTAATAGAGTTTTAAAACTTGAGATAAATGTAGAAGAAAAATTGTTTTTGGTTTATTCTAAGGTGATATTATACAAGTTAACTATAAAACAATAGAAACAAAAAAATGACAATGACATTGGTTTTTTTTTACAGATAAATACGTCGAAGTTCAGTTGGAGAAGTGATAACTAAACATTGGGGACAAAGTTTCTTTGCTCCAAGAGTTCGTAACCAACAATCCATACAATGAACATGCCAACATCGAACTGAAACAGCAGGATCATTGAAAGCACTCAAGCAAATTTGACATTTAAAACAAGTATTTCCTTTTTTATTTTCACCACCATTACTAATAGCAAGTTCCTCTTCAAGATCTCGAATACGTTGTTTTAATGCCTCAATTACAAGTGTGGAAGAAGGTGAAATTAATGTATTTAACTTTGGTGTTGAAGGTATTGAAGGTGTTGAGGTTGAATTTGAATTTGAATTTCGAATTGAAGATGCATCCATATTTGTTGTTAAATTTACATTTGGGTCATTGAGAGGTTTTATATTTGAATTAGATTGTGAGGAATCAATATTTACAACTAAACAAGGATTTGAATTTGGATCTGGGTTTGTTTCACTAGCTGGGTTTGAAATCTTTAAACGAATTTTTGGTAATTGTTGTGGAGTAATAAGCATTTTTTCTCTAATAATAGGTGCTTCATCATCGTTTTCAGGAAGAATTAAATCACGGTCTGTTACTCTGTTGTTTAAGAAAAGAAAAAAAAATGAATTAGATATAAAATTATAAATAAAAAATGTAAGTAAAATAAAGTTGAAATTAAAAGTTGGTTGCATCAGATAGGAGCGAAAATAGACATCTTATTACTATCAGCTGAACTATGTGATCCTCATAGCAACCAATTTCATTTCAAAAATAAATAAAAATAAAATAAAGAATAAAAAAGAAAAGAAATTGAACTGAGGTTCTCCAAAGATTTGTTCATCATCTTCTTCAATTTCAACTTCCTCATCTAACTCTGAAATACTGGCTTTTACTGTATGAATTCCGTTAGCTATTAATGAGGGGAAAAAAAATGAGAAAAAATTGAAATAAAATAATGTAAAATAAAAATAAACCTGCTAAACCTCCCATAAGTAATGAAGTTGGTCTGATTCTTGTTTCATCTCCCCAAGTATAATAATCAAATGAATCTTCAAATTGATCAGGAGGGGGTGAACTTGCTCGACTAGGATTTTCTGATTTTAATAAACAACGATCAATATGTCTGTTAATATCTCCAAGATCTCCAATAAGATGTTCACCACAAAGAAAGCATGTTGATTGTTCTTGAAAACCATGATCAAAAGTTTGAGATTTCTTTTGTCTCTTCTTTCCTTTATAGAAAAATTGTTTAATCATATGGTTTTTAGAAAAAAGAAAAAGAAAAAGAAAAAGAAAAGAAGAAAACCTGAAGAGGGACTATCAGTAAATTGTTGTTTTTCGCGAGTTTCTCTGATTTCTTTTAAAAGCTTTTTTTTTACAAAAAAAGATCATCATTAAGAATAAATGAGTAAATGTGAAAAAAAAAAAAAAATACAGCTCGAGCTTTTTCAATTGTATCATCTTCAATTTTTTTATTCTTAGAAGGTTTGAACTTTTTTAAAGCAGTCTTTGCTGCACCTCGTTTCCCTCTTTTTTCTGGACTACATTTAAAGAGAAGGAAAAAAAAATGAAAAATGAATTTCTTGAAAATAATTAAATATTGAAATAATAAACATACAGTCCATTAGATTGCTCTTCCTTTCTTCGTTTATCAACTCCAATAAATTTTCCTAATTCATAATTAAAATGTTTTTCAATATTCTCCTCTTCGAGTGGAATCTCACATATTGGACAACAAGTGGTATTTGAAGGTGAAAAACTTGGTGTTGAGTGCGTCAAAAATGAAACTGGAATTAAAAGAAGAAAGAAGAAGAGTTTTAGTTTCATAAAAATATAAATAAAGAATAAAGACATTGAAATTAAAATACAAAATTAGAAATTTGAAAGTGTTCAGAAACTATTTTTCTCCATATATTCTTCAGAAACTTAGTACGAGTAATATCTTGAGTTGAATCATCACAACACTTTCGAAAAATAACAATAAAACAAATAAAATTGAAACAATACAATTAAAAAAATTAAACAATTGAAATTAAAGAAGGAAATTGAGAAATTGAGAAAAAGTAAAGGAAATAGAGAAAATGGATACGGGTCTTCTGGGTTGAAGAGAGGAAAGAGGAAAAGAGGAAAAGAAATTTTTTTTAAAAAAAATAAAAAATAAAATAAAAAAATAAATTTTCCATAATTTCAGAAAACAAAATCTCAAATTGCTCTAAAAGAACTCACTTTCCATTCCGATTCAAAACGATTCACTCAAAATAATACTATCTCGCCTCCTCTTCCACTCCAATATTTTTTCTTCACAAATTGTGGATATCCTCCAATGTTTTATATTGTTGTTCAATTCTTGAATTGTTTGTATTGTCCTTGAATAAGTAATTTTGAAAGTATTGCTGTTTGAAGTTGAAAGGGAAAAGTTTGGATTTTGTTTTTTTCCTTTTCCTTTTCCTTTTTTTTTTTTTTTTTTTTTTTTTTTTTTTTCCTTTGTAACAATTTTTTTTTAAATTACAGTTCCTGAAGTAGAAGCAATTTTTGGCCACAAATCAGCACATTCTTTACCAACAGGTCCAGTGATAGCAGAACCTTTCATTTCTCCTTTGGGATTTACAATAACTCCAGCATTATCTATTTTAAAGATTGAATGAATTAATTATTTTTGTTTTGTTTTTTGGTTAATTAAGAAAAGAATTGTAACAAAAGTGGAGAAAGGGTTTAAAAATTTAAAAAAAAAAAAAGATTTAAACCTTCAAAATAAATAAAGACTCCATCTTTACGACGCCATGCTTTTCTTTGACGAACAATTACAGCTGGGTGGACTATTTAGAAGAAGAAATGATCAATTAATTTTGAGTTCCAAAAATTGTAGTATTATCATTGACATTTTTTTTGCTTTCAAATTAACATTCTATCTTTTTTTCTTTTTTTTTGTCAAGAATTATCAAGAATATTTTTTTATTTTCAAATAGGTCAGAAACTATTTTTCTCCAAATATTATTCTTCAGAAACTTAGTACGAGTAATATCTTGAGTTGAATCATCACAACATCCAAATTTTAAATAAAATAATTCTTGACTTTCTTGATCTCAAAAGAAAAAAAAGCAACAATAATTAAGAATAAAATAAGATTACCTTTTTTACGAAGTTCAGGTTTTCCCTTTTTAACAGTTGCTAAAACCATATCACCAACACTTGCAGATGGTAATCTGTTTAATGTTCCTTTAATACGGTGAACGGCAATGATATAGAGATTTTTAGCTCCACTATTGTCAGCACAATTTACAATAGCTCCAACTGGCAAACCAAGTGCCATTCTAAATTTAGTACCAGTGGTAGCTCCACCTATTTAATTTCATTGTTTTAAATATGAGAATGAAAGAATTCTTATTAATGAAGATGTTTTAAACATCCAAACCAAACCAAACCAAACCATCCGTTCAAACATCCAAAAAAATGATAAAAACAATGACATCTTTAAAAAATCACCATTATTTTTGATAAATTAACAATAATAAGATTTTTAAAGAGATCATCGATAGATGAATTTTATGGATGACTTGAATAGAATGGATGAAGTAAAGTGAAAGAGATTAAGAAGTGAAGCATACCACGAGACATCTTTAATATGAGAGGGGAAAAGGGAGAGGAAAAGAGGAAAAAAAAAAGAGGGAAAAGAAAAAAAAGGAAGAAAAAGAACAAAAAAATAAACATGGCGGAAAAACATGGCGGGTCAGTTTGTTTGTTGATTTTTCGATTTTTTCTCTTCTGAATTGATTTTTTCTATTAGATTTCCTATTAGATTTCACTGATTTTTTAACATTTTCTTATATTTTTTTCACAAGTTCTAATATTCCAATAAAATATAGAACATCAGATGATTCATCTCCATCAAGAATTATTAAAATCAATGTCGGAGGGACGGTGTTTATGACGACAAAGGAGACGCTTAAAAGTGTTCCATCAGGTATGCTTGCTAGACTTGTGAGTGGAGATTGGCCAAGTGAAAGTGATGGAACGTTTTTTATTGATCGAAGTCCTGTATGTTTTGATTATATATTGGAGTATTTGAGGACGGGATATGTTGAGATTGTGCCTTATGATTTACAATCAAGATTTGCAAGAGATGCAAGGTTTTATCTTTTGGATGATTTGGCTCAAGAGATTGAGAGAATGCAATATCGACCTTCACCTTATGAACTTTATAGTCTTCTTCCTGGAAAAAATCTATCTGGGTTGGATTTAAATGGAATGAGATTGAGAAAAATGGATTTATCTGGTATTGATTTTGCTGGCTCAAGTTTAATTGGAACTGATTTATCTGAAGCAAATTTATCTGGTGCGGATTTCATGGGTGCAGATCTCACAAACACTGATTTTGGAGGTGCTGCTTTAAGAGGAGCAAACTTTCGTGATGCTATATTGAATGGAACCACATTTGATAGATCAAGTGTCAATTATGCCACTCGATTCACAGCTCAATCCCTTAGAAATGCATCAATTAAAAATGTTAATGGATGGGATGAATTGATTTTTGATTAACAGTGTATTTATTTTTAAAAAGAAAACTGTAAATATCTTTGATCCTAACTCACCTTTTTCATTTTGATTTTTTGATTTTTTTGACCTTTTTTTTTTCTTTTTTCTTTTTTACTTTTTTCTTTTTTTCTTTTTCTTTTTTTTTTTTTTTTTTTTTTTTCAAAAAAAATTAAAAATAAAAAAAATTTTTTTTTTTTTTCGCAAAGAAAATCAAAATGAAAACAAGTTTATTTATTTTAAGGAAGCTCCATTGAGACCTTATTATTCCAATAATTAGCACAAGTAGCATGATAACATTTAGTTGTCCAAGTAACTTTGACATCTGCTGCTGAGCTTTCATACTTATTTTTATCCTTTTTCCAAAAAGGTAAACTACAAATTGAACATCTTTCTTCATCACTTTCAAAGGATCGAAGATTAAAAGGATCACGAGTAATATTAGTTCCAATTTTTGACTATAATTTATTATATTATAATTTGTTTCTTGGGAAGGAAAATAAAAAAATAATATACATTAAGATTCAAAGTTTTGATACTTGATTCAAGAGATAAATATGCAGTGATAGATTTTTCAATAAGAGAACTTGTTTGTTTACATGATTGAGATTCAATAAAATCTTTTGATGCATCAAAAGACATTTGAATTCTTTGAACAATTCGAACAACTTCCATTAAATCTAACAATATTTATTATGATTTACTATTTTTTGAAAAAAAAAGCAAATAAACAAAAAAACCTTGAAAATATGATTGAAATTTAGAAGAATTCACAATTTCTTCAAAATCTGTATCATCAAATACATTTTGTTCTTTTTTGTTCATAAGATCTGCTAAAGTAGCTTTTCCATTTTCGAGTTCCTTTAAACATGATTCTAAGATAGTTTTCCATACAGTAGTTCTACTCGTCAATTCCTTTGAAATTACTCTCCTTTTATTTTTTATTTTTTATTTTTTATTTTTTATTTTTTATTTTTTATTTTTTATTTTTATTTTTGGAAAAAAAAAAACTTACTTATAAAATTTAATAGCAATATCTTGTTGATTAATGGCATTTTGTAAATTTAGATTTCCTAATTGACTCAAATTTAAAGATCCGAATTTAGAATCAAAGATAGAAGCCTAGTTGTTTATTATTTATTTTATTTTATTAGGATTTTATATTTATTGATCGATTTCAAAAAAAAAAAATTACCTTTTCAGGTCCATCATTGGAAAGGATTTCTTCTCTCATTTGAGCAAGGGTTGGAATTTCTCTCTTCGTTTTATTTTCTAAAAGACTTTCCCACTTTTTTCTTGGGTTTGCATCAATTTTTGCTTGAAATTCATCAATAACATTCTTAATTCTTATTTAAATTGAAATTAGAATTTTTAATATAATAAAAAAATGAGAAAATAAAAAATAAAATAAAAATAAAAGAAAAAAAAAAAACTTTTCAATTTCTTCGTTTTGATTTTGAGCTTTTGCATTTTCTAGATGAAACTTTTGTAATTCCAAATCTCCTTCAATCTTTCATTTTATTTATTTATTTATTTATTTTATTTTGAATCAGGCCTAGAAAAACAAAAGAAAAAAAAGAAAAAAAAGAAAAAAGAAAACCTTCATAAACTCTCGACATTCTAATGCTTCCTTTAATAATTCTTTTTCTACAAGTCGTGGAAGGAGTTGATTCAAAGTTAATCTTATTTATTTATTTATTTTTGTTGTTCGGTAAGAAAAGTGAGAAGAAAAAAGAAAACTTTTCTATTTCAGTTGTTTCATCTAAATCTAAACTGAAGATTATTGATCCTTTTGAAGATCGTTGTGCTGCTATTTTTTTTTTTTTTTTTTAAAAAAAAAAGAGCAAAATAAAAAAAAGAGAACCGGTTCTCTTCACTACTCAATTTAGGCTCGAACAAAGAATCTTGTTTTGGCTCAGGTACAAGATCAGGTTCATCAAATATACTTGATTTAATTGGTTTACTTGAAAAATCATCAGAAAATCCAAAGAAGTCGTTACTATTGAAAAAAAAAGAGAGAGTAAATTCAAGTGAATAAGGCGGAAAAAAAAAATACTTCGATGGCTTCTTATCCTCTGTTTTAGGAGCAAAGGAAGCAAAGTCATCAAAATCATCACTTTAATTTGAAATCAGAGATTATTCTTTTTTATTTTCCAGAAAAAAAAAAAAAAAAAAACTCACTTTGTATCAATAACTCCAAAGCTTCCAAATTCTTCATCTTTATGAGTGACTTTAGTTTGAAATTGGAATGGTTTTATTTCATCTTTTTTGTTACTTTGTGGGATTGTTGATGTTTCTGGCTTAATCTCAAAGTTTTGATTTTGATTTTTCTCAAAATTTCCAAAATCGCTGAAACCAGATGACTTAGTTTTGTTTTCATCTTCAGTTTTAGGTCTATTTTATGAAGTTTTATTTGAGTTTTGATTCAAAGAAAGAAAGAAAAAAGAGCAAACATTTGTGAAAAATCTCCAAAGCTCTCAAAAGTGAAAGGTTTTGTTTCTGGTTCTTTTCTATTAAAATTAAAATTAATTAAAGATAATTAAGGTAATCATAAAATTGTGCAAGGGAGAAAAAAAAAAAAAAAAAAAAACTTGTTTTGTTGTTCAGAAAATGAAGCAAAAGTTGAAAATGTGTCCTCTTGTTTTGAAGAAAAAAAGTCATTTCCAGTGGATGGTTGAGTTATTGATTGACTATTTGATGGATAGTTAGTGATTATTTTTACATTTTTATTTCATTTTCTTTACCTTTGAGAAAAGTCTCCAAAATTATCAAAAGTCATAGGTTTTGTAGTTTCAATAGGTTTTTCAACAGTTTGATTAGAGGTCGAAAAATTATTAAAGCCATCAAAAGTAAAATGGGTTGGTTCACTTTCAGTTTTTGCTTGATGAGCTTTTGCATCTTGTCCCTCAAAGTTTCCAAAGCTATCAAATGTAAAAGAGTTTGATTTATTCTCCTTTTTGGTCTCAGTTGTCTGTTGCCTGTTTATTATTTTTGTTTTGAGGTTGGGAACAAAAGAATCAAATAATGTTGAGAATAAAATCTTACGTATTTTGTTGAGAGAAAGATGAAAAATCAGTAAAATCTTGATGAGTATTTGAGGAAAACAAATCATTATCCATCGGCTTTTTTTGGGTTGAAGGTTGACTAGAATATTGAGATGAGTTTTAATTTTGTTATTATTTATCTCTTTTTTTTTTTTTTGAAAAAAAACAACAACCTTTGATTGAATCCAAAGTTATCTTGGATTTCGTTTTGAACGGGAACTTCTGAAGAGGTAAACCCAAAAGACTTTTTAAAATAGAAAACAAAAAGAATTAATTCTTCTATATTCTTCAGAAAAAAAAAATAATCTGTCGTTTAATATTCAATACCTCTTTAAAAGCTGAATATTTATCATGATTTGGATCTGTTGATGTATTTTGATCCATTGAAGGGTTTTGTTCATTTGGAACTTCAAGATGGAATGCACGGAAAGCAGAATATTTGTCTGATGATCCATTAAATTCTGTTGCAGGTGCTTCAGTTGTTATTGTTGTTGTTGTTGTAGGAGTATTTGAAGTAAAGAGTGGAATGTCATTTGTTTTTTGTTGTTTATCAAAAGAATTAGAATTGAAACTTGAGGTAGTGTTTGAAATATCGGAAAATGAAAGTTGTTGAGTTGTTGTCATTGAATTAAAATTTCCAAAGTCACCAAAGTTATCATTGGCATTTTTTTTCTTTATTTTAGGGTTCGATTGAGATACTGTTGTTGGAAACTCAAATCCAGGGGCATTATCTTTTAAGACGAATGAAGATCATGAGTTTTAAGAGGGAAAAAAAAAAAAAAAAAAAAAAGAATTACTAGTTGATTCAAAATTTCCAAAATCACCAAAATCATCACTTTGAGGAGGGTTAATCGAACTTTGGAAAGATTGAGGATTTGAAAATGGTTGTTGAGTTTGAAATTGAGATTGCATTTGGGATTGAGGCTGAGTTTGAGTTTGAGTATGGGTTTGAGTTTGAGATTGAATCTGAGATTGTGAATTGGCAAAATTGTTAAAATCTTTAAACTCATTTGTTGGTTGAGAATTAGAAAATGATTGATTTTGTGCAGGATTTTGTGAAGGATTTTGAAATTGGGTTGGGAATTGGGTTTGAAATTGAGTAGAGAATTGAGTTGGAAATTGGTTTTGAGTATTTTGAAATTGATTATTGGTGTTTTGGAATTGATTAGAAGAAAATTGATTAGAATTAAATTGATTTTGAGTGGAAAAATCATTTTGAAAAGGAGGGAAATTGGAAGTTTGAAATTGATTTGAAGGAAATTGATTTTGTGGAGTTTGAAGATTGTTTGTTTGTTGAGTTTCTTGAGAGTCCATAAAAGGGTCCGCTTGGAAAGCAGGTGGATTTTCTTGACGAATTTCTGAAAAAACATCTTCTGAAAGTGCACTCCAATTTACAGCAGTTTTACTATTTTTTTTAATATAACCATCTTCACAAAATACGATAATTATTGTGATTGTTATTTATAACAATTCTTACCTAGCTTCATATTGAACTTGACGTGGTGGGAGACGGAATGGTTTTTTCTCTAATTTAAAGGATAAAAAAAAATTCAAAAAGTTTGAAGAAAAAAAAAAAAAAGAAAAGAAAAAATACCTTCTTTTTCAAAGACAGGTTTTGAACTCTGAAGAAAGAAAGTCATTTAGTTGATAATAAAGAAAGTAAAATGATGAAAATGATAGAAAACAAAAAATTACTTTTGATTCACTTTGAGCAACTCCTCCAACATTTTTTTGAAGTAATTCATCAATATTAACAGGTTGAATAGTTTGTTTTGGTTGTTCTTGTATAGGTTGTGGCTATTGAAGGAAAAAAAAGTTTAAATCTTTCTTTCTTTGAATGAATTGAAGTTATTTACCCATGATTTTTGTTGAGGAACTTGAGGTTTAGGCTCTGGTTGAGTCACTTTTTCTTTATTATTATTATTATTATTTGATTTGTTTCTTCATTATTATTATTTTTTTTTTAAAAAAAATAGGTTAAAATGTTTACCTCGTGAAGTATTAGTTTCTTTTTTCAAAAGGACAGGTTCAGTTGCTATTTTGGGTGAATTAAAGTTTTACTTTTTTGTTTTAAAATAAAAGTAAAGGATTACATTTTTTTCCAAGTAAAGAATCAAGGGGATTTGATTTGGGTTGTAATTTTGCTTGCATGAGAGACTATTTATTTTTTTTTTAATTTTTGATTTGAAATTAGATTATCAAGAAGAGAAAAAGAAGTTGACATGTTGAGCTAATGCTTGTTTTCTTTTTTCTTGTTCTGCTCTTTGAGCTTCAAGGATTTGTGCTTGTGTTGGTCCCTAAAATAGAATTATTTTATTTTATTTTTTTGACTTTTGAAACATTTTTTTTAAAAAAAACAAGAACAAAAAAAAAAAAGACTTGAGGTGCATTTTGTTGTTGTTGAGTTGGATATTGTTGTTGTTGAAATCCTTGGGTTGGATATCGTTGAAATTGTTGTTGATACTGTTGTTGGAATTGTTGTTGAGGGTATTGTTGTTGATATTGTTGATATTGTTGGTATTGCTGATATTGTTGTTGTTGGAATTGTTGTTGTTGAAACTGTTGTTGTTGATATTGTTGAGGATATTGTTGAAATTGTTGGGGATTTTGGAATTGTTGAGGTTGGCCTGCATAATTTCCTATTAATATGAAATATGAAGTTAAGTTCAAATTCAAAATGAAGAAAAGTTACCTGGAAACTGTGACTGACTAAATAATCAAGATTTGAAGGGAGAAAAGAAAAGAGGTTAGTTTCGTTGGAAAGAAAAATGAATCAAACAAGAATTGATGATGAAGATCATAAGAATATAACAAATAAGAACAAAAAACAAAGAGGATAATCATGAATCAAGAAACAATCAATATCACACCAGTAATTTTGAAAAAATAAAATCTCGAAATTAATGATGATTGTATATTAAATTTGTTTCGAAAAAAAAACAATTAGAATTATTGAAACAAATAAGTAAATCAACTCATCTTCATCAATAAAAAACAATTAATCCATTCAACTTCTAATTGATTCATTCTTATTATTCAAACAATCTTCAAAATCAATCACCATGAGCTTATTAGCAAGAAGTAAGAAAGTACCAAATAATTACAACAATAAGAAAACTTCAAAAAAGAACTAAAATATCAAATACAAATATGCCCATTAATGTAAAAAATTGAGTAGATTCTGAATATTGTGAAATAATGAGTGGTTGATTTAATGGATGAATAAGATATTGTGATAATGAGTTGAGAAAAAAAGGAGAATAAAAAGAAGCTCTGCGTCAACAAAAAAAACTCACTTGAACGCCATGTTTTTTTTTTTTAACAAAATTTCATCAAATTTGAGAATATTCAATCACAAAGAACTTTCAACAACTATTGATTCAAACACATTTTAGACTGAACATTTTAATTTATTTTTGATTCAAATTGAATTTCAATCAACCAAGTCAAAAAAAAAAAAAAAAAAAAAAAAAAAAAAAAAAAAAAAAAAAAAAAAAAAAAAAAACAAGAAAAAAAAAATTCAAAAACTTAAATTAATGAGATGAATTTAGATGACAAATTCTTCAAAAAAAAAAAAAAAGAAAATAGTTTTATACTTATTGCTCCTCCATAAGTTTTGATTCGAAAGTCTTCTATTGTACGAGGGTAAGCATCAAACTTTGCTATGAAGGACGCCATTTTTATTATGTTTTTTTTGTGTTTGTTTTGTTTTGTTTGTTTTCTTCCTAAAAAAAGAGGCAAAACAAACCAAACCAAACTCCTCCAAAATCGTTCTAAAAATCAACAAACTCAATCACCAAACACAACTTACAAAGATTCTTTGGTTTCTGACTCACTAATTTCTGTATGTTAATTCCTATTCCACCTTCTAGACATTGAACAAACAAATTGATTTTTTTCAAAAGAAGTTTTTTGAGAGGAGTTTGGTTTGGTTTGGTTTGTTTTGAAACACGAAATTTTTTGTTTTTGTCATTAATTTTTATTTTCGTTTTCGTCCTCTGGTTTTGAGGGCAAAACACCCTTTTTCTTCAATTTCTCACTCGTCTTGTCAATGTCTATTTCTTAACATTTATCTATAGTTTTTTCTTTTCTTTTCTTTTTATTTATTAGATTTTATACTAGTTTAAGACAATAGACTTAGTTCTCTGTTGTCTTTTTTTTTTTCATTTTTTATTTTGTTTGAAAGAAGAACATGAAAATGTTGCGGATAAGACGGTATTTGCCTCGGTTGATGCTGTTTGTTTCGTTCCTTGTTATCTTTGGAACTCTTTATAACTACCACCAACTTGAAAAAGGCAAGGATGTAACACTTTTGGAGAACTCTAGGAAAGCTTTTGAATGGTCAAAGGGAGAAGTCCAGGTTTCTTTTTTATTTATTTTATCCTTCAAAAAATAAATAAAATTTTTTCCCATTAATTTAATTTTTTTTTTTTCAACAAAAAGAAGGATTTTGAAAAGTGTAGGAATACAGTTCAAGGCTCACTTTTAGTTACTGATGAAAGAGGTATCGAATTTATTTTTTTCATATGTTTTTCATTCTTTCTTTCTTGGAATATCTTTTGTGAGATTTTTTTTAAAAAAACTTTTTTAATAAGGATATACTTGTTATCGAGAACATGTTGGAGAGAATGGATGTTGTAAAGAAACAAATACTACAGTTTTGAATTCTTGTCAAGGTTTTTTTTTTTCCTTGTTTACTTTCTCCGTTGAATTAAAAACTTGATTAGGATGTATTGAGCCAAGTTCTTGTTGCAATACTTTTGAATTTTGTGTATCATGTTGTTTAAGACCAGAGCAAGTATCATCTCTTTCAATTTTTGATTAATTATCCACTTCTTTTCTTCTTTCCTTTTTTTTAAAAATAAATTTTTTTCAATTTTTTAGGTCAATCTTCTGAAATCCCTTGTTTCACAGGCTCAAAATTTATTATATTCTTCAGTTCAAGATACTTTTGAACTATGTCTTGCAAAGTGTCGAACCTCTTCAAAAAGTGTAGTTCATGAAAATGCTTATCTAGATGAGAACTTTAAATATTGTATAGGAAAATAATTATCAAACAATTTTGTTGTATAAATGTAAAAAAAAAAACTTAAAGGCTAGCTAATGTAAAAAAATAAAATAGTAATCATAAAACAAAAGATCTATCATTTAACTCTTTGTGTTGTTCCAATTTTGAAAAAAAAGAAAAAATGAAATAAAAAAACTGAAAAAGAAAAAAAAATAATGCCGAAACCCGGGATTGAACCAGGGACCTTTAGATCTTCAGTCTAACGCTCTCCCGACTGAGCTATTTCGGCTTCTTCTCTGAAATGTAAGTAAAAAAAAATGAACTTTTAATAAAATTTCCACAACAAAAGAAGAATTTCATTTTTTTTATTATGGTTGCAATTTGTAATTCTTTGATTTTTTCCTTGTATTGAAGTATTGATGCCAACTCAAACTTTGTGAAGTATCGAAAGGAAAAAATCAAAGAAAATCAAAGAACAAAAGGAAGCTGACAAAGAAAGAAAATTCACGTGATGCTGGGAAAAAAGGATTACAAAAAGGAGGTACATGACATCATGATTCTTATCTAATACATAAAAAAGGGAACAATTCAATTATTAATTATTCATTATTTGTTGTGTTTTTGATTTTAGGAAAAATGGCTTTTTGAGCCAAACGAAAGCAATTTGTGGTCAGCCCACGAAAAGGTATAAATAAGAGCTAGGAATTCTCCCCATTCTTCCCTTTTTTTTTTTTTTTTTTTTTTTTTTTTTTTTCAAATAAATCAAAAGCTTATTATTTTAAAGTTATAGACACAGACATTTTAAAGACAATGGCCCTCAAAGTACATTCTCCTTCTCATTCCTTCTTCCTGTTTCATTTTTTATTTTATTTATAAGTCTTTTACTCTCAGATTTTTATAGATCTCTCTCTCTCTCTCTCTCTCT
>Ga0209960_1002549_pt1 | contig 17844 bp, 25 predicted proteins | sample ThiBiot_500_plan_2_FD_183947 | JGI IMG/M metagenome (GOLD analysis project Ga0209960, IMG submission 183947) | Wastewater bioreactor microbial communities from Cape Town, South Africa - Thiocy_expt_500_plan (SPAdes) | ecosystem: Engineered > Bioreactor > Thiocyanate-remediating >...
TAAAGTTTTTTTTTTTTTTTGAAACCTCAGTTTCCTGTTTATAGCTTCTTTCAATGCAATAAATGGATATTTCTGCTTTAGTTATCGACCTTGGATCGAGTAGGTGTTCATTTGGCACTAGTTTGTGGTTAATATTGTATCCGTTCAATGAAATTTGGAATTCTAAACTAACTCGGTATTTTGATAATAAAATAGCCGATACATAATTAAATCGTTGGTATAATCGGTATTAATTTGATTTTTAGGCTCCGTTAAAGCTGGATTTGCCGGTGACGATGCTCCTCGTGCTGTGTTTGACACAGTTATCGGAGCACCTAAAAATCCGCTTGTTATGACTGGTTTGGCAGCAAGAAGTTTTTGTAAGTCTTGGCAGTTGGATTTGAGAGATTGTCGAGGTTAACCGTTTTAATTTTTTTTACAGATGTAGGCGATGAAGCACAATATAAAAGGGGAGTATTTGCGTTGAAGTATCCTATAGAACGTGGTACGTATTCTTTAGATTAATTTTTTTTTTTTGCAAATTCATTCATATTTAAATTGCATAATATTGTGTATAATATTTTGTTTTTTTTTTTTTTTCCTTTACTAGCGAACGAACTAATTAAACATTAGAATTTTAATTATTCACACTTTTTCTATTTTTAGGCATTGTGGAGGACTGGGACGGTCTTGAATCCATTTTGCACCACACATTCTACAACGAGTTGCGTGTTGCTCCGGAAGAACATCCGACGTTAATTACAGAACACCCGCTCAGTCCCAAAGCTAATCGCATGAAATTAACACAGATCATGTTCGAAACTTTCAGCGTGCCTGCTTATTATGCTTCACTCGCACCTATACTCGATGTATATGCTAGTGGCCGAAATACTGCCATGTCTGTCGATATTGGTACGCAAATAATAATTCAATGAAGAAATTATTATGAATTCCAAGAATGATTTTATTGGCAACTGACAATGTTATATAGGTGATGGTACGATCGCGATAATGCCCGTACAAAATGGATACACATTGCGCCGTTCAATTCGACGTTTGGATTTCTCAGGCCGAGATCTCACTCATTATTTGACACGTTTGCTCATCGATCGAGGGTGAGTCGATGAGCTAAAAAAAATATTATAGAGCTTTTAACATGTAATTTTAATATCGAGAGTGGGTGAGACATCAGGAATACACTTATTCATTCCATAATTAGTAATATTTTAGAGCTAATTTTATATACGCAGGTATTACTTGAACTCTACGGGGGATTTTCAAGCGGTTCGAGATCTGAAAGAAAAATTATGTTACGTGGCATTAGATTACGAGCACGACTTGCAGCGGACACGGGAATCATATGAATTGGATAAGAATTACGAACTGAAGGATGGTCAAGTCATTACTTTGGGTACGTTGTCAATATACAGTAAAAAATACACAATATTACACTGCAATTTCCGATCATAAGTTCATCATTAACAAGTTAGGCAAAGATACCTCAACGCGAATATTCAATCAAAATTTTTTAATTGCAATCGGTGAATAGGAAGCGAAAGGTTCCAATGTCCAGAAGCGTTATTCCGGCCCTCATTGGTTGGACATGAAAGTCCCGGTGTTCATGAACTCATTTACGATGCAATCACCTCAGCTGATAGAGACAATCAACGCGACTTATTTGGCAATATCGTGCTGTCTGGCGGTTCGACAATGTTTAATGGCTTTGCAGATCGCATGCACAAAGAAATGACGAATTTAGCGCCGAGCACTATGAAATGCAGGGTTGTTGCAGCACCTGAACGAAAATATTCCGCGTGGATTGGCGGTTCTATTCTGGCATCATTGTCGACCTTTCAACAAATGTGGATTTCCAAAGAGGAGTATGATGAGAGTGGTCCAGCGATTGTGAATCTAAAATGTTACGATGGTTATTAAATCTTTTAGGGTTAAAACATTTCCTTTTCTGGTAAATTGAGCAAAGGGGGTTGTCCTATCAAGAAAAAGAGGTCCAATTGATAATTATCTCTTGGAAGTGCACAAAGACGAGGAGTGAGTTTACAGTTTATTGGTACAATTTCTTGGGACGACCCGCTAGATTAATCGCGAAAGAATCTCCAAATCGTTACAGACACTATAATGTTAAGTTTGTATTATTGGGTGAAACTGACTCGCTAGTCGTATACGATGCGTTTGATTGAAGGTGGGAAGTGCAATTTGAAAAATTTACAATTTTATTGCGCTTAACCTGATCTGATTCGGTCCCTGTCTCTGTGGGTTCCTCATTCATACGAGTTTATTTAATTAACAAATATTTTTGTCCTGCACAGAAATCTAATTATTTTTGTCAATAAACCCGTTTTTAGCTCTCTCATTTTAATCATTGTCGCAAATGCTGATCCAACACATTTGAAAGTCGTATTGTAGTGGGTATTATGACTACTAAATTTAGCGACGACGTCAGTAAATTAAGGAGTCCATCGTCGATCTTGTTAGATGCAGAAGATGAGGACTCTGTTTACAAACAAATTCAACAAGCCTTTATTACAACAGCCACACAATTGACAGGCATGGCCGTGGCCTTGTTACTATACTGGAACTATGTAAGATCAGCTCAAAAATAATTTTACCGTGTTTGATCCGGAATACATTCTTGGCATGTTAAATACTATTAATAATATTTTAAATAACATAGTTCTCGAGTTACTCGATTAAAAATTGTTCAGTGAATTAACGGATCTATTTACTGAATACTTGTTTTACCAATCGACAGGTTATGCTCAAGCCTTATTTAACGCCATTTTTCTGGTCTCTTACATTCTGTATCGTATTGCATAAGCCTCGACAAGCTGTTATCAATTTTCTCAAACCTTTATGCAAATTCGAGACAGATCCAAAAAATGACAGTTATAAATTGCGAGCGCTTGCTAAGGCTCAATTCTTCGTGGAAAGAATTGCACATCCATTGAAGAATTTCAATATGGTATTTTTTGTATTTTTAGTTCTCGGGTATATTTTCTGTGGTAAGCATTTCTTTCATTTTTTGAAAACCGGATCTAATTCTGTTAAAATAGCTTACATAGGATTCTATTTCTCCATTCCTATATTTTGGATACTGGGATTGCCTTTATTCATATTTGCAACGAGTATTTTGATGTTAACTTTGTGCAATTCGAGATACCATAGCACACTCGTAGCAGCATGGTAATATAACTAGACATTTATATATATATATATATATAATTAAATACTTCGTTTGTATAGGTTCGTATTATTTTTGTGCGTTGGAGCGATACTACTGTTCCATTTTTTTGTTACGAAATCCACCCAAGAAGGCTGGACATTTGTCGAAAATGTTAGAGACGTTCTTCAAGACCCAAATTTGCAAACTACGTTAACCGAATATGGATTTACATCGCAATTCGTTAAAGATCGAGTTCAAGATGGCCAAGTAAGGATCTTTAATTTTTCTTGTTCCGAAAAATGATTTTTTACATGTCTATTTGATAGTATTATCTAGATAATTGGCTGCAATCTAACAACGTCAATATTACGAGCATATACAATTTATTCAGCAAACAAAACAGCACAACATCGATAGTGAACAGCATGCAGAAAGATCATTGGCAATTTTTACAATCTTTGCTGAAAATTGATACGACACCTGTACGAAGAGTCGGAACATTTTTTCTGCAAACAGGATTCGATTTTTTGTGGGTCATGGGCAGCTTTTTTGGATCGTTCTACAACTTTGTGACTTACCTCTTGGTATTCTTGGCTTGCCTATACTATTTGCTTCAAAGCGAGACGTTTTTCATCGAATACATTGCAGCGATTTTACCAATTCACGAGCAGAGCAAAGGAAATTTTGTGGACACATTGACGAAATCAATCAACGGCATTTTTGTTGGATCTTTCTTAGTATGCATATCTCACGGCATAGTAACGTATCTATTCTTCTATCTGTTGGACCTCAACTACATATACATTGCGACATTCATCACGGCATTCACAGCATTGTTTCCATTCGTATCGAGCAGTCTCATTGTCGTGCCTGTACTGTTCGTATTAAGACTTAATGAGAACCCGCTCTGGTGGTACTACGTCATAGCCTACGCTGTCTCACAATTTTTCCTATTATGGATATTAGAACCATTCATCTATCGAAGAATACCTGCGTCGCATCCGTACTTGACTGGTATTGCTATCGTGCTTGGGTGGTCGGGTACGTCAAACATATTATACCTCATCGTTTCTAAAATATTATAGCATTTGGATTCGAAGGAGTATTTCTTGGACCCATGCTCATCGTATTTACCATCACTGCGTACGATCTGTTCCACAGCAACACGCAAAAATCGACAAGACGCCGTAAAAAAAGAAGAACATCATCACGGTACTATGGTGTGAGTCCTGGTGCGGCAAGCATGGATAACCACGTTGAAACAAAATTATAATTTTAACTACAAAAAATATTTGTACATAACAAACAATACATTTTTTCGTTACCAAAAAGAACACAAAATCCTATTAAAGGCGTTGAATATGAGAATACTGAGCATTACACGTAATGATAATTTTATTTATTATTATTAATTATCAGATCTAATTCACCGAGTTACTCGGGGATTTGCAAGTTAATTAGACGTAGTATTTTTGGGTAACTATTTTGATTAAACAAAATTTAATAACGATTTTTAAAAAATTTTAAACGAATTTTCGTCCAAAAAGCAAATCTGGCCCTGCAAAAACTTTCGATTAACGTGACAGGCGATTAATAATCTGATTTTAATCGTGTTTTCGTCGAATATTAATATTTGTCGCCAATACAAAAGCTCCTTTGGCAGCCGGTTGGTTAGTTCAATTTTTTTCTATTTTCTAATCTACTTTGACATACACACAGCAAGAAATGAAGAGATTATTTATTATTTTAGCGTTGACACTGTTTTCTAGTGTCATCTTTCATGCTCAATGCGTCGACATTGAAGATCTGCTCTCAAAAATGACTTTGAAAGAAAAAATCGGCCAAATGACACAAGTAAGTAGCTTGCGTAATAATCTGCCCTATATCTAAAAAAATTCTCATCCTAGATCGCTGCTATCGTTATGTACCCGGATGGCATTACTGTCGATCCCGGTATGGTACGTCAAGCAATTCAAACTTATGGCGTGGGGTCTATATACAATCACTACTACTTTGTATCCTCCCGCGGAACAGGTATTAAATCTCACTCACTACTCTCACCGAATGCAGATCTAAATGCAATTCAATTTCAGGAAACAGCGCGTGGAGTATAGACGAGTGGACCAGCTTCACAGACATGTTACAAGACGTTGCGATCAATTCTACAGAACATAAGATTCCCCTAATTTATGGCGTGGATGCTATTAACGGCGCAACATTCATCAAAAACGCAACGATTTTTCCGCATGTAAGTGTTTGCAAATCCCGAGGAAAAATATTTAGATTTACTAATTAGTACTTCGTGTCTTATTAATAGAACTTTGGTTTGGCTGCTACTTGGAACGTAGATCTTGCTCATCAAGCTGCATTTACAACTGCCAAGGACTGTCGCACCGTTGGAATTAATTGGAGTTTCGCACCGACCGCCGATGTCGCTGTACAACCGAACTGGGGTCGATTTTACGAGACAGTAAGTTATAGTGATATAAACACTTTAATTAATTATCATTATTAGTTCGGGGACGATCCGGTGCTAATATCGGAAATGATCCGCGCGTCCATTCGTGGTGCCCAACAAAGCAACAATACGGATGAACGGTTCTTCCGACCTGCAGGCTCGAGTAATGTTTTAATGGCTGCTTGCGGTAAGCATTTTGTGGGCTACAGTCAGCCAGACGGTGGATACGATAGAAGAAACGCAACTGTAAGTAAAATGAGTTTTCATTAATCACTGAATGTCATTCATTGAAGTATAGAGTAACTTTTTTTTAGTTACATTTCAAAACAAATGTTTAATTCTTTTGTTTAGATTGCCGATTGGATGTTAGAACGCTATCATTATCCTCCGTTCCAAGTCGTAGTTGCTGAAAATAGCTCGACTATGATGCTCAACTCCGTCGAAATGAACGGTACACCGGTACACATTAATAAGGCTCTGCTCACTGATTTGCTGAAGAATTCTTGGAATTTCAACGGATTTATCGTGAGCGACTATCAATCACTGCTACAACTCACTATCAAGTATAATATTCCGTCGTATCGCGAAGCAATTCGGTTGGCGATTTTAGCTGGGTTGGACATGTACATGGTGCCCTTAGACTTTTCATTCACCGATATTTTATACGACTTGGTGATCAACAAAGAAGTACCCGAAGAATTAATTACGGGCAGTGTGAGAAGAATTTTGAGAGCGAAACAAAATCTAGGATTGTTCGAGAATCCTTATTCTTTCCCCAGTAATGCGTAAGTTAAATCACAAAAGAACACTTTTACTACTAGTATTTAGAGCAATTCGTTATATATCTAACTCCGTGAACTAGCCCGACGATTGGATCCGCCGAAGATTTGCAAGTAGCGATGAACATTGCACGCGAGGGTATTACTTTATTGAAGAACGACAACGACATCCTGCCTCTCAAGGGCGTTAAGAAGGTGCTCGTTACAGGTCCTGCAAGTGATTCTCTCATGTGGCAGTCCGGTGCGTGGGTGTTCCATTGGCAAGGTGCCGAAAGTGAAGGTGAATTCGGAGGCCGTGGTGTGACCATTCTTGGTGCATTGCAAGGCACATATGGCGCCGATAATGTTACATGGGGCCTGGGATCGTTTTACAATGTCCCTGCCGATGCTCAAAACATGGTGAATCAAGCAGCACAAGTTGATGTTGTTGTAGTTGCAATCGGTGAACCTCCTGGTGCTGAAATGAGAAACGACATTGATGATTTGTAAGTGTGCATAGTAATATTTAATTATAATAACATTCGGCAGAAATTTTCCAGAGCAGCAAATCAGCTTGGTCAATGACTTGGCGGCAGTGGCTAAGAAGATCATTGTTGTTGTCATTGCTGGTCGTCCTCGTCTATTTCATTCAATTATTGACAAAGTGGATGCTATTCTCTTCGCCTACTTGCCAGGTCCATGTAAGTACCGGAAAAACTTATTAACCAAATCAAGAAATGACTTTAAACTCAGATGGCGGTGCCGCGATCGCCGAAATATTGTCTGGAGTTACTAATCCGTAAGTTTCATTCAACACCGCTTGAAATTCAAGAATTTTGCTTAAATTATTCCGCCAGATCTGGACGACTTCCGTTCGCTTATCCAACTGCTAATGCTCAGTTATCTTATCAATACGGTAAATACAAGCACGATGTTCAATGGAAGCGAGGTTATGGCTTGTCATATACTACATTCTCGTACAATAACTTGCAAATCTCATCCAGCCGGATCTTCGTAAGTGAGCTGCAACCAACCAAACTCATTGTCTAATATTGACTCACACCAGAACAACGAACGACTTCGTATTGCGGTAGATGTAACGAATAGCGGCTCTGTTGATGGAAAAGAAGTCGTTCGTTTGAATATTGCAGATCTGTTCAATTTTCCGGACGAAGAATATTTGTTTATGCTAAAGAAATTTGCCAAAATCTCGTTGAAAAAAGGTATGTAACTGATGGATTGAACCATAGGTTGTTAATCAAATAGCAGGTGAAACTCAGACTGTCGAATTTTTGATTGATCCGGAGGATCTAATACACGTCGACACTACGGAGCGAAAGAGTCAAGGGGCTACTGTGAAGTTTAATATCAATGAACAGGTTACAGGCGAATTCACATTCATTGACAAACAAACAATGGATCCGTAAGTTAAATTTTATTATTCGTCGCCTTTCCGGTAAAACTATTTGATCTGACGATTAAATATCATAGTACTCCGTTACCTGACATAACAACACCTTCACCGAGTGTCGTGCGAACCCCGATTGTCGATAGGACAACGAACAACGATGTTAGTTCGGCCGCCTACTTGACCGTAGAACAGTTATTGTCTTTCATTTTGATGTGCACATATCTATTTTTGTTTTGAGATTGTATTGTAATTCAATGAATTTTCGACTTTGCTAACGAAGTTTGCTTAATTTAAATACTATCATGTAAAATAATAAGAATGACTGTACGAAGTAAACATGAATTTCAACTTTGCGTATTGTTGAGTTTCGTTGATATACACCGAATACTAAAATGGGTGTATAAAACAAATAAAAATACGAGACACCGAACATACCAGTTTTAACTATTTTTATGGTTTGAAGCAATGAGAGCCAAGGCGATTATATTGCCGTTACTATCGGTGGTAGCGATTTATGCTGTACTTATTGCTTCGTTGACGAAATCCATCCCTTTGGATTCTCGAAACAGCTTTGATCTAGCTGTGGTAAGAAATTTTGGAGTTATTTTTATTGTAATTTAATGAAACAAAGCTCTTCAGGGTTTTAGAACTTTTAATAATTAATTATTTATTCAATACCGAATAATCTTTAAAATAGATGCAAGTTCAAAAATTGGCCGATCTTGCTGGTGCAGTAAAATTGTTAAAGGCTGTTGGAATATTACTCGATTCCAGAAATTACCACGATCTACCCTCAAATTTTACTTTGTCAGGATTAAAAGCTCCTGTGGACTTGTACACTGACGAGTACGTATATTTATGTATAAAGTATAGATATATTTACCAAGATATTTCAGGTTTGGAGTGCCGCACATCTACGCTAAAAATTCACACGATCTGTACATGACATTTGGCTACATTCAAGCTCGTGATCGCATATGGCAAATGGAATTCATTCGATTGTTGTCCACAGGTAAAAATAGTAAAAAGTTTTTACAATGTACTGTATTATTATTTACGGACGTATAATTAGGCCAATTGAGTTCCGTTCTAGGTCCTAAAACATTGACTATGGATCGAGTATTTAGAACGTTAGGACTGGCTTGGCGCGCTAATAACGATATTGCTGTCTTGCAAAAGAAACACGTGCAACGAATTGACGCGTTTGTAGCAGGTACAATCGTAGATTAAATTTCAAAAAAATTGATTATCGGTATTATTCTTTTACAATAAATTTACTAATGTAATTGTTTAGGCATAAATGAGTTTTTGAAGACGGATCAGTTGCCGCTCGAATTTTTATTGTTGGGTCACAAACCAAAACCTTTTACTTCCCAAGACATTGCTGCATGCGGTCGATCAAGTAACGACAATAATATTAAAATACACTAGTAATTCTAGACCGATATTCAAGTTTTTTTTTTATATTTTCAACAAATATTTCGTGCACAACTGTGCATTATTTTAAAATTTAATTTAGTCGGATGGATCCTTGGAGTCGGAGATCAAGTTGAAATCGTTCGTCAACTTCGAAATGAAACCTTGAACGCGGATGTGATTGAGGCCATTCGAGCCCTCTACCCCGACTATCACCCCACAACAATAACCGAGAAACACGAGTTCAATCCCATTCTCGAGCACGGCATTGATCTCAATACCTTGTTGCCGCCGTACACGCGCGCTAAAGGTGCCAGCAACAGTTGGGCTTTGAGCGGCAAACTCACCGCCTCGGGCAAACCAATCTTAGCCAGTGATCCTCATTTGCGTAAGTAGTATTTGCATGCTATTAACATCATTATTGTAATATTATTCAAACATAACTGATATTAGATGGATCTACTTTATTCTTCCAACATGATTAAAATTAATTAAAAAATTATACGAATGTAATCGCATATTTACTCATTTATATTACTATCATTTCACATCTGAATTGTTTCAACAATTAGTTCAAACTACACCCGGTCAATGGTATTTGGTGCACCTCGTGAACGAGGATCCGTCCGAACCGATTAACGTCATTGGCGCGAGTACCGGCGCGTCTCCGATCGTAGGCATAGGACACAATGGTAAAGTGGGCTGGGGCATTACTGTCTCGATGGTGGATACCAAAGACAATTTCATTGAAAAGTTCTATCACAATGGCACCTATCAGTACTTGGGGCAGGCGATGACACCCAGAATTCGCGAGGAAATTATTGAAATTAAAGGCCAGAATCCGCACGTTGAAAAAGTTATTGAGGTATATATATGTATAAATATAATAATCAGACTGATATAATAATATTATTTGAGCTCAAAAATTTGATCTTTACTTCAAATTTATTTTAAATTCAATCTAAATTCCTATTAATAGACGGTCCATGGTCCTATAATCTCGAATTTATCTCCGTTCTACAACGTGAGTTTGAATACTCGCACCGCCGGCGAAGATTTTTACTATGCAATTGCATTTGCTTCAACCCTGACCGATACGGTAATTTATCCCGAGGTTTCCTCCAAAAGTAGCCTCAATATCAACCTCTATATTAGGACCACTCCTATGGTTTTCAAGGGTTTTTTGAAATGAACGAGGCGCAAGACTGGGACGAGTGGGTCAATGCCCTGTCAAAACTCGATTACGTCTCGTTCAACTTTGTGTATTCGGACGTGAAGGGCAATATCGGATTTTATTTGAGCGGAAAAGTGCCGCGTCGTGCGGATGTGAGTCGAATGTTGAGATATTCACTGATTTATTAATTTCCTAATTTAGAAAATGGACGGATTGTCACCGATCCAAGGGTGGACGGGAGAACATGACTGGCGCGGATTTATCCCGTTTGATGGTATCAATTTGATTATTCCGTGATTGTCGGAGCTAATTTTAGCCTTTTTGATTAGAACATCCTTGGGCGTTAAACCCTAAAGATAATTTTGTAGTGTCGGCTAATAATAAGATTGCGCCTTCGACCTTCAAACACTACTTGGTAATTCCTCACAAGTCTAATTACCATATATGGCAAATATACTAACGGAGAGCTTGAGTAGGGCAATTTGTTTGCTAACGGAGTTCGCGCAAAAAGAATTCGAGATCAATTGAGCGGAAAAACAAGACTGACAGTGAACGACACGATGACACTTCAAAAAGATATTTTGTCACTGTGGGGGGTTGAATTCACTGAATTGTTGCTCAAGGCTGTCGATGAAACTCAATTGACTAATTTGGAAAAAGAAGCGTTGCAATTGTTGAAGAATTGGGACGGCGTTATGGATCGAAATCTCGTGGCCCCGACGCTCTATCAGTCCACGCGCCGCACGTTGAGTCGCAGCATCATCTTCGCGCACTTCAACGCGACTCTGCACTACATTATGTACGGCGTCAACTTGACACCTGTCTCCGCGCAGAGTGAGGTAAGTGACTTGATTACGACACACGCGTAGCGCATTGAAAGTGACACGTGTCACATGTCAAGCATGTCACATGTCCAAACTAATGCGAATGAATATTGCACAGTTCGTTGGCCACGACTCTGTTCGTATTGTTCAATTGTTGCGATCTCCCGACTCAGCCATCGTAAGTCTAAATAAGGAAAAACATTAGTGTTATTAACACGCTGACTTGTCAGTGGAAAAAATTCGGTGGTTACAAAGCAGCGGTAACTGATGCCTTTAAAAAGACTTGCAGTGACTTGGCCGAATATGTACGCGGAATTATTACAATATTTGCAGATTTGATTGACACACATTGACAGCTCGGTCCGAACATCAACAGCTGGACGTGGGGCACCGTTCACAAACTGAACTTTGTGCACACGATGGCTGAAGTCAAACCGCTTGACAAGAGTGCGTTATAATTAAAAACAATATAATGATAATCATACACATTATAATAATATAATGATAGTCGTTTACATTATTATAAAATAGTCATATACATTATTTGAACCTCATTCTTATTGTTGAAATATTAAAAATAATCTACACAGCGGATGTTAATAATTTAATCTAATCTTTGCAGTTTTCGAGGTTGGACCATTCCCCATGTCCGGTGACGAAGACACGGTGGCGATGTGTTCCGTGCGCTATCAAACCACGTGGAATGATTTTTCCGCGCGCGCCGGTGCTGGCTACCGACAAATTCTCGACTTTAACGACTTGGACGAATCGCTGTGGATTGGTGTCCCCGGCCAGTCTGGAAGAATTTCAAGCCCACATCACCAGTACGGCAACTTTATTTCCTTTTTAGTAGTGCAATTCCTAACGTATTATTATAGCGATCAAATTGAGAGCTGGTACTCTGGAAAATATAATAAAATGGTCTACTCGAAGAACAAAATTGTGGATTCACTGAAACACACCAAGATAATACCATAAATGGAAATTAAGTTTAATAAATAAAATTACATTGCCAAGTTGAACTGAATAAATTAATCAATGTTGAGGTATATGTGCAAATAAATTAAGAATAATTGCAATTATTAAGATGTTGCCTAAAATAGACCTAGTTTCTTTTTCTCGAGCAGTTGCTTCCATTTTGGTACTTTGGCAAATTCCGCGCGGGTAGTTCCGAACACTTTATCGAATTCTTCGTCCGTAAGGTGAACTTCGAGCTGCGATCTGTCGCACTCTTTGGGCGGATTTGTCTTCAACAGATCGTACGAATATTTTTGATAAAATACTTGCAAAGTCTCGTTGACACCTGCGACAGGTTTTAGTTCGCCGTCAGTTTTTGCAGTTGGTTGTGCGGTATTTTGAGCTGCAGCCTCCGTCGCGGGTGCCGCGGGATCTTCCCAATTATGGAACAGAGCTTTGAACCGAAGTGGTTCTTTGCCTAAAGAAGAGATAAGTTCCCACCTTCTATAAAAGGCAATGCGTACCTTCTTCAATTACAGATGTGTTCAATTCAAAGTCACGATTCTCGCGCTCTTTTAACAATGTTAAATATTCAGAAGCAATTTCAAGTGCGCTGCGCTTCTTCATCTCCATCGACTTGGATCCGATCCACACTGCGCAAGTATTAGAAGGATCGCGTCGTATGCTAGTCACACCACTTACCGAAGAGTTCAAAATAGGCGTCGAGAATGAAAATATCCTTCGACAATAAATCTTCTTGATAAAAGTCGTAGATTTCATTGGCCTTCAACATTGATTTAGTCAGCATTATAAGGGCATAGTATAAATATTTTCTACATACAGAGAACACGGCATTGGCTGTTTTCGCCGCCGTGCAGTGGAACAAATGCATGTTGAGCTGCGGTGAGGTCAAGAACGGCTCATTGGCGTATTGTTTTTTGCCGCCGATTGCCTCCCAAAACTCCGCGGGCTCTTCGCCTTCGAGAATTTTCACGACAAGTTTAATGTCCTTCATAGACAAGTAAAGTTAACCCACGACATGTTAAATTACTTGTTGACTTACAATGCCGCGGATCTCATCGAATTCGTTCATGTTGTTCGCCAACTCATCAATCAGGGCAATCTTGTCCATGTCTTGACCCAACGCCTTGCCGTACCACACGTACTGCATCTTGGAGTCGGTGTTGCGCACGACGAATGCATCGCGCGAGTTCAATCGAGCGGCAGACTGACACAGAATGGTGTTCGTTAATTGCGTGGACATTCATTATTCGAATTAGATTATTTGGTTCTTACAACTGTCTTCGCTTCAATGGCGTGGATAGGTAAAATATCAGTGCCACGTAGATGATACATTGCAACTTTGCCTAAAGTGTCTTCTTTGCGGCCCTATAAAACATTCTAGTTATTGCGAGTGGCTGGGCGTGTGTGGCCGTGGAACTTACGCGATAAATAATATATAATCCTTGGAATGCCAATAGGAACTGCAACGTTTCTTTGTTTTGGAAAATCATTTGCTGAAAACGGTGTGGTTATTGTCAGACTACTAAATAAGGAAATTTCGCGGGTACCTGAACGATGAAGAGAGTTCGAGAGTAGTGACGATAAAGATCTTCCGTGAATTTGACAGCATAGCCCTGCTCGAGTTTGTTGCTGTCTTTGCCTTGCCACGTCCAAATTAGGTACCGCAGCGCATTGTTCTTTTTGTATTCGTACAAGATGATGTAACATTGGCCCGAATAGAAGTGACCAAATTCTTCTTCGGGTACTTCGATCTGCAGCGATGGGCATTAAAACTGTGGCCAGCAATACGATGGCCGCGAGAGTCAGTCATACCTTGGTGCGCTTGTCCTTGACCAACCACACTTTGAGCGTGCCTTCTCCGTCGGGGCACGGCACATCATCCTCTGGTCGCAAGTTGAGCAGCATAGTCTCCACGTTGAATTTGTTCGCGTAAACTTTCCTGACGTTCAATGATTCGTGTTGACGGAACATCTAGACGTTTTAACGGTTAAAATCACTCGTAATCAACTCGGTGTCGTTGGTACCTTCTTGATGGCAGATTGGTGACTCAAGTCGGGCCAATCTGCAAATCGTTCTCTGAACAAGAAAGGCTCGCCGCCCTGACCAACCATGAACATTTGTGCCCACGGAGCTCGCGTCTCTTGTTTGAACAACTCCTTCGTTTCCCCCTTGAGGGTGTTGCGCTTGAGCTCGGAACAATCGCGCCCGTACCAGCCATACACTTCGTTGCCGCAGTCGAGAATGTAGATTTCAGTGTCTACGAGCATCTCCATCAACAATTTCTTCTCTGGTTGTAGCACCAGCTCTAGTTTTGTTTGACCTAATTCATGAATTAGATATTGCCAATTAAGGAAATATATCATACCAGAATTGTCTTCAACTTCAACTTTGTACAGTTTGGCGTTGTCCATCATATCCTTTTCGAACTGTTCGTCGTCACCTCCCTCTTCGCGCGATGCAAGAGTCTCGGGCTACAGCAAGATATTAACCACGTGCGCCAATTTCGCCATTATTGTGAGCGTTACCTTGCCGCCAAGTGTTTTCCAGAAAGTTTCCTGATCCTCGTCTTTGGCGTACTTGTCGATGGTTACAATAGTCGCGTGCGAGGCTCGTTCGTGATCACGAATCATGGTCGCTATACCAACTGCCTTGGACTTTTCAACGGCATTGGCTTTGGCGCCGTTCCACACGTAAATCACCTTTTCAAGGTCAAGCACGTAAGCGTCGCCTTCGTTCAAAGACTTGGCGGATACCTTTGCAGAGAAGGTTAATTATAGAGTGCAAGTAGAGATAGTCGCGGTGCTAGTACCTCAACTTCACGGACCCATACGCGACGCTTGCCCTTACAGTGCATCAATCGCACGCGGTGCACATATTCTTCGGCCTTTTTGACAGCAACTTTGTACCTGCGTGAAATATTGTGTGAGTACAGCGGTTATATAGACCTGTGCGTTACATTTTGGCCGTTTCTTCGTTGTCGCGCTCTCTGTCCCACTTTCTGGTGGCGGCGAGAACTTCTTTTTGGTTCTGAACTTTTTTGTGCTCTTGCTCCTAGTGCCAAAAGATAAGATATTAAGTTGAGCCAAATAAGGCACTGCAATTAACTTACGATACGTTCTTTCTCGCGTCTGCTCTCCCCAGCTTGGAAGAATTGATCGAGCGGGCTGGAGCTTGCTGCAGTGGCGGTGGTTGGGTTAGTTGTAGTCGTTGTGGGCTTAGTTTCAACAACGAGGGTAGTCGTAGCCTTTGTTTCAACTGGCTTCACGTCCTTTACAGGCTCGTATGGTTTGACTGGTGAAGTAGCTACTTCGGTGGTAGTTAAGGTTACATCAGGCTTGGAATCAAGTGTCGGGTTCTTGTAGTGCTCGCGTGGTGTAACCTGCAGCACGACAACTTCCTCGGTGACTTCGAGCTTGAGAGGCTCCACTGCGAGAGGAATTACTTGTGTCTCTTCCATTGGTTTGTCGTCGCTCGTTATATTCTCTGGTTGAGGTGCTTCAACTTCGACTTCTTCAGCGCCAGCTTGTTTATTCAGCTTTTGGTTGAACTTTTGAACCATATCGAATCTACAATGTGGGAGTTAAAATTATTAAGCAAAGAGATGATGACCTACTTGGTGGCTGGTTTGTTGACACCTCTCCTAGGCAAAGCTCTCTTTTTCACGGCAGAAGTTTCATTGTTGGTAGTTGTCTCGGAGACTTCTTTGGGGAGATCCACTGAGATTTCCTGCGCAGGTGTAGGGGATTTGGTAAATGTGACCTCAACTCTTGGGGTTGAGGCAGCAGATCCACTTTGAGTTTGCGCAGGCTGTTGTTGGGTGGGTGCAGTAAATAGGTCGTAAACAACTTTACGCTCTACTTGCGCCATACGAATTGACTTACTACTGATTGTGCGTTGACCCCATTTTTCCTAATATAGTAAGAGAATGTCAGCAAAGTTTATCAGGTTACAAGCGCTTCGTATCCGTGCCTTATAGCTTTTTTGGCGGCTCAATGTGCGGTATTTTTGTTCTTGAGTACGAGTATCGTGAGTTTGGTAAGCAGCAACGATATCTTCAAGATCGGCAGCTTGTTTTTGCAAATCTTCGAATTCCTTTTGTTGCTTGTCCTTATCTTCAACCTCCGTTTGTGTCGTATCTGTAGTGTTCTCTTGATCGTCTTTTTTATCCTTCTTTTTGTCCCGTTTGTCTTTTTTGTCCTTTGGTTTGTTTTTTTCTTTCTCCTTTTTCTTTTTCTTCTCCGGATCTTCGCTGTCTGCCAATGGATCTCGCGTTTTTCCGTCAACACTCGATTTAATCTTTCGGTGGCCTTTCTTTTTTTCTTTTTTGTCGTCCTCTTTCTTTAGATCAGCTTTCTTTCTCTTGTCGTCGGCGTCAGCCCCACTCTTTAAAGTTGATGAACCAGGTCCGTTATCTTCATCGTTATCGTTTTCTACTAATTGGGCATCTACGTCGTCGACACCCTTATGATCTGATGAATCTTCTTTATCTTTCTTCTTCAAAAAATTAAATATTCCAGATATTCTATTTTTCTTCTTTGCTTGAGAGTCAGCCTTAAGCTGATAGACCTTATCCTTCGACACGTCGTCTGAACTAAATTTGACAAGTTTAACAAATGATTTCATTATAAATGGGACGAGAAGTTGTGTAGTAATTAAATCTTGTATTTAATTAAATATTGGGTATTTAACTTACGCTTTCTTTGAGTGAGTTTCTTTATCGGCCATGAAGTAAGTCAATCTGAAAAAAAAAAATCTTCGGTAAACTTCGAGTCATGCAAACAAACTCGCGTGAATCAAGTAAAATTGGTACTTGGTGCCAAAAAATAATAAACTTTTGGGCTGCCAATAACTTACCTAAACGTCGGAAGAGAAAATCTTTTTTGGATGTGAGCGGCCAATATCAATTTTTACAGTGACACACTATTACAATTCAGCGAACATCAGATGATATTGACGCGGTTGACCGAGATAAAATCAGCTGTGGTTTCGAGTTGTTAAAAATTAATATATTGTTCTACTCCTTTTTTTTTCTTCAACCACACATAATCATATCTTTTGTCACGAGGAGCAAACAAATACTGAAGGAGAGTTTGACGACAACTGTTGCGAATTGACAAAATAGCCAAAATTGAAGTAGATTTAAACTGCTCACCATAAAAAAAATAATTTTAAAAATATATGAATACGCAGAAATCGCAATTAATTTTAAAAATACAATCGCGTATACAACATGAACTTTTTGGCTGTCCGAGGCCGTTAGGCCGAGGGCAGCCTGTCTCCAATTTTGTCCAAAACTACTTGATGGGAGTGTAAATAGGTCCAAATAAAGGAATCTTATGAGAAATGCTTGGGTGAAGTGAGAAAATTCCCCGAAAATTGATGCCTCAATGACAACAACTGATGACGGGACTGATGACACTGCTGATGACAGGAGTTTTTCAAAAATTAAGCTCAGAATAGTAAAATTCAGTTGTAAATACATGCAAAATCACCTGTATTCACCTTGGAATCAACTTTGGAGATGATTCGAGGTCATGATAAAAAGTTGCAAAATTTTGATTTTTGAATGGAGTGTCCAGACCAGTTAATACTGATGGGATATGATGTATAATATTGAAATATATTGGAAAAATGATGGTAATATCAGATCTGCAAATTTGCA
>Ga0209960_1002553_pt1 | contig 17797 bp, 20 predicted proteins | sample ThiBiot_500_plan_2_FD_183947 | JGI IMG/M metagenome (GOLD analysis project Ga0209960, IMG submission 183947) | Wastewater bioreactor microbial communities from Cape Town, South Africa - Thiocy_expt_500_plan (SPAdes) | ecosystem: Engineered > Bioreactor > Thiocyanate-remediating >...
AAAAAAAAAAAAAAAAAAAAAAAAAAAAAAAGGTAAAAAAAAAAAAAAAAAAATAACTGTAATGGTAATAAATTCAGAAAAAAATTAATATTAAATAACATTAGAATACTTTCTTTTTTTTTATAAATGACTCATTGTTTCAAAAAAAAAAAAAAACTATTTTCTATTACACAAATCTCTTGAAAAGGAATAATAAATAATTAATAAACCACAAAAATTCCACCTTTTTTTTTTTTTTTTACCATTCGACTCCTATTTAACATCTACCCACTTTTCTTTTTAAATCATAATAAAATTATTATTCATTACATCTTTTTTTTTGAAAAAAAAAAATTCAAAAGGATTATTAAAGATTATTAATAATAAATTCAATTTTTTATTAGTTTTTTTAAAAACAAAAATTCAGTGGGATTTTTTTATTTTCGTAATTATAATCATTCAATTTAATTTTTTTTGTTTTTTTGTTTTGCGGGTTTTGTTCACCAAAAATTAATTTTTTTGGGTTTTTTAAAAAAATAAATATAAAATCTCTAATTACCTTTTATAAATAAGTTAACTTTGAATAGTTTGTTGAGAGTGAAATTGAGTTTCAAGAAAGTTTTTTGGAAAGTAAAGTTTTTTGAAAGTAAAATTTCTTTATTCTGGAATAATTAATCGATTTTTTTCTTCATTTATATGTTTTCTCTTTTTAGATAATCATAACAAACAAAACATAATCAATAAGACAAAATAAATTCCTAAAAAAATAAATACCCCGTTTGGAAATTAACTAATAAAACTCAAAACTCAACGTGATGCGAAAAAAATGAAAGCAATAAAGAAATAAATTTGCAACCAGAAATTCAATACAAATACAACATAACTCGATTTCACAATCATTGTTTGTTTTTTTTTTCTTTTCTTCTTACTTTTTACTCATTCAATGATTGACTAAGAAATAAAATAAAATTCTTCTATGATTCAGGATTGAATAACAGGATCTAATAGACAAAAGGTCGATGGGAAAAAACAAAAAAACAAAAGTGGTTTCAGAAAAGGTGTTAGTGACGCCACTATTTTGGACTCGATTGGTGGTCTAGATGTTTGTTTATGTTTTTTTTTTCCGTGTTCTGCACCAATCAAATCACTAGGAAAGATCCGATGAAAAAAGCATGTCGGGAGAATTGGCCATGATTTTCTGGTTGGGGTTGTTTTTTTTTTCTAAAGTTGCGACCAACAAAAGCACTTTATCAAACCATTTCCATTATCCATTGAAGAGAAAGAGTAGAGGATAAGGATAAGAAAGAACGTGATAAAAAAAAAAAACTTTGATAATGTTACAACAAAATGTTGCAATAAATAAAAAATTGATAAAGAAACAAGGTTGATTTTTTTGATTCGCGATCTGGTTTGAAATTGAAAAAAAAAAGGCTTGAGAAAAAAACTCAGGTGATCATCCCAATCAAATCAAATCAAATGGAAAATAATAAACAAAACAAGGGAGCTTTCTTTTCCCGCCATTTTTTATTTTTCCAATAATCAAAAGCCCAAATCTTTCTCTTCATCTCACTCCCATTAGCTTTGCAAACTCAATTATGAAGTTCGACTCAATCAATCAAGATTGATTCATTGAAGAAATAGATAGATAGAGCATGAGGAGTTTAATGATATATATTTTTGTGATATATTTGTTCAGGGACTTCAATTAATAATGAAAGCAAAAAAAATCAATTAGAAGCGGATTTGCAGAGAAACTTCATGCTAATCACCTCTGTTGTGTTCCAATAATATAAGAATAATTCTCTTGGAAGTTCACAAGTATAACCAGAACATTTCGATCCAAACAGATCAGATTCAAAATTTGAATTTAATTTTTTTTTTCTCAAAAAAAAAAAAAAATCAAAAAACGCAAGTGCAAAATCAATAATCAAAATTAATTATTGGATTTCAAAACAAGAGAGTTGATACAATCTCTCTTCTGAAATCAGTTTTTACAAAAGATCACTTCAAATTATAAAGAAACAAATTGAGAGACAAAATCATTCTTTAATTTATGAACAATAATTTTGAATCAAAACTTCGATAAGTTGGGACTGTTCTTGTGACTCATTTCCCTAATAATTAATTATGGAATGAATATCAATGAATAACAAATAGGAGAATTCATTGATTTCTATTCCATTATTCAAATATCATCTAATAACGAACATTTAAAAATGATTAAAAATGATTTAAAATTATTATTAAAATGTTGAATAGAAGAGTTATTTTTTAGTTGTTGTTTGTGTTTCAGATTATTTATTATTGTTTTTTTTCCATAAATAAGAAAGAAAATATAGGAATACCAGTAAATCAATAAGAGGAGTCAAGTCCCATGCTGAAGTGCAATTACAATTACAACTACACTTTGGAATAAAGAATTAGATTCGATGAGATTAGAAATAGCAATGGATTAGTTTTTGAATTAGTTGAAGAAAGGAGGAATTGATGAGGATATTTTGATTGCCAATTATTATTATTCTTGTTTTTATTTGTTATGCCAAGTTAAATGAATAGGAAAATTGTATTGGAATTGCCATTGGAATTGGAATTAGAGTGAGAATTAGAATTGAATAATTTGGAATTAGTTTGTTGAAATACATTAATAATTGAATAGAATAGAAGTTTTTTCATCTTTACAATTTTTTGATTTATAAATGATTTGAACATTTGAATGAATTTTTTTTTTTTTTGTTATTGTTTTTTTTATTTAATTCAACCTTTTTATTATTATTACTACTACAGTTCATTATTTTACATCATTTAATTTCAATTCAATTCAATTCAATTCATTTTTTTATATTATTAGAAATCTCAACTGTGGACTCAAAGCTATGGTGAGAAGAGCAGAAACAGAAGAGATAGAATCTGGACATTCAGTTGAAAATGTGAATTCACAAGTTGAAGATACTACCGAAGTTTTGAGTATTGATTCTACAAGTGTTTTAAATGAAATTGATACAAGGAATTCAAAAGAGCATGAAGATTCAGAATCACAACCGTTGATAAAATTAAAAGATGAAGCACCAAGACTTACTTTAATTCAAAAAATTTTATATGGAATCCCTCAACTTAGTTGTCAATTTGGAAACTCGTTGATCAATGTATTACTTTTTATTAATTTGATTTTTTTTTTTTTTGAAAAAAATAAATCAAAAAATCAAAATATTATATAGTCATGGATTAATTATTTTTATCTTCCTCCTGATGATGGTGTTTCCAAACATTTAGTTTCAGTTGGTGTTTTTGGAGGTAATTTTTCTTTCTTTCTTTCTTTCTTTCTTGGAATCAAATCATAAAAATGTTCAAAAAAAAAAAAAAAAAGCTTTATTTCTAACTGGTAGAATTTTGAATGCAATTGTTGATCCTCCTATTGGTTATATGTCTGATCAAAGTAATTTAAAGTTAGGAAGGTAAAAATTCACTTATTTACTTCCATATCTATAGATAAATTTTAAATATATTATATTATTTATTTATTTGTAGGAGAATACCATTTATTTTAATGGGTGCACCAATGTTAGCAATTTTATTAACAATGCTCTGGTTTCCACCTTTTGCTTACGAAACAACTGAAAACGCTGTTTATTTCGCATTTGTATTTTTGGCTTATAATGTTTCATATGGTTTAACTGTTTCCCCCTATACTGCACTTTTACCAGAAGTCCCCTTTAATTCTTTTTCTTCTTCTCATTTTCTATTTTCTATTTTCTATTTTTTTATTTTATTTCTTAACTTTTTTCTCCAATTTTTAAATCCAAATATTCTTTTTTAGATCTCTGGATCAAAACAAGAAAGAATTGTACTTTCAACATTTTCAGGAATTTTCTCTCTTTTAGGACATGGTCTTGGTGCTCTTGTTGGACCAAGTTTGACATTATTTAAAGGAGAAATTGTAATTTTTGGATATCAACTTACTTCTGGTTTACAATTGCTAGGACTTATGGCTGGATGTTTACATATTATTTGTTTTGGACTCTGTCTTTCTGTCACAAGAGAAAGACCTAGACCAATTATTCCTGTTCATTCATCACTTTTTGGGGTTTTGATTTTCTTATTTTTTTTCTTTCCTTTCTTTATTTTCCCTTACTTTTCTTCTTCTTTTCTTGATTTTCTCTTACTTTCTTTTCTTTTCCTTCTTTCAATTTTGTTTCAAAATAAATAAATAAATAAATAAAAAATTAAAAGGAATTGTATATTGCAGTCAAAAATCGTGCATTTCGTTCTTTAATTGGTATTTCGGCTTTTCTTCCAGCAGGTATGATTATGGTTGCTGCAGGATTTCCTTATTTATGTACTCAAGTTTTGGAAGTTGAAAATGATGAAACTCCTGGACTTGTTCGTATGTTTTTCTTTCTTACTCTTTTCTCATTTTTTTTTTCTTTCCTTCTTTTTTCCTTCCTTTTAACATTTCAATTATTTATTTATTTATTTATTGATTTTGATATTTATTAGGACCTGGAGATGGAGAAATTTGGGTTGGTATTTTAAGTGGTTTAATTTTTGCAGGAGCTCTCTTTTGGATGCCATTAGTTGGAAAATTTGTTAAATTATTTGGCAAAAAATTCATTGTTTTAACTGCTGGGTATTATTTTTTTCATTAAATTTTATTCAATTTTATTTAATAATAATATTAATGAATTAACTTTCTACTTCTTCCAAAAATAGATCTCTAAGCAGTGTAATTGTTGCTTTAATTTCAATTGCAATCTACTTCCCTGGAGATCCTGCTGTTGCTGCAGTTGTTATTGTTACTATTATGACCCTTCCTTCATCTTTTCTTTTTGTTTTACCTCAAGCTGTTTATGCTGATGTTGTTGATTATGATGAAAGAAGAACTGGAGTTAGAAGAGAAGGAATTTATGCTGGAGCACAATCTCTTATTAACAAAGTAATTTTTCCTTCATCATCTATCGAAAGTGCCAAAATAATAATAATAATAATAATAGTAATAATAATAATAATAATAATAAATTTATTCAACAAAAAGGGTTGTGCAGCTGTTGCAGGAGCTTTGATTACATATATTCTTTCCTTAGGAAATAGTAGAGAGGTTTTTTTTTTTTTTTAAATTTTTTCCTTTAAATTTAATAAATAAAATCTGATTCATAAAAATAATCAAATTAGAATTCTACAGGTATTAGTGTATTGTATTTAACAGCAGGTTTGGTAATTGGATTGGGAACATTGATCTTTAGTCGACATCCCCTCAGAATGTAATAGAATTTTTGGAATATACAATAAATGGATATGAAAAATTAAATAAACAATATTGAAAGGAAAAAAGAAAGAAGAAAAAAAAAGTTCAAAAAAAGTAAGAAGGATTATAAGTGAACAAATTTTGCTGCAAAAAAACCATCCATTCCTCCTACAGTTGGCCAAGTTCTAACAATTTCTTCTAATTTTAATGGATAGTTATTGAGTAAGAACTCTACTTGATCATCATTTTCAGATTGTAAAATACTACATGTGGAATAAATCAGTCTTCCCTTTGGTTTCAAACAAGGTAAGGAGGCTTTAAAAATTTCTCTTTGTTTCTGAACCAATTTCTCTAAATATTCTTGATTAATCTTCCATTTTTGATCTGGATTCCTCCTCAATGTCCCAGAACCTGAACAAGGTACATCTAATAAAATACAATCCATCTTTCCTCTAAGTTGATTTAGTTTTTGAATTTCTGAGCTCTCAATAAATTGAACATTATGAATTTTTGCTCTTTTCATTCTTATCCTTGCTTCTTTTAATGCTTGTTCTCGAACATCATGTAAATAGAATTGACCACCTTTCATTAATGGAGCTACAGCAAGAATCTTCCCACCAGAACCTGAACAATAATCAAGAATTCGTTGCTTTGAACTTGGGTTTATTAAGAGACCAACAAATTGACTTCCTTCATCTTGCATCTCAAACATCCCTTCTTTAAACTCCTCTAAACTAAATAAATTTATTCTCTTTGTTAAATTGATTCCAACAGGACTAATATGAGTTTTAGAAACACCAATTCCTTTCTCTTCTAATCTCTTTATCAACTCATCTCTTGATATTAATGTTGTATTTGTTCTAATTGTAGTTGGAGCTTGAGTATTTAATGCAAAACAAATCTCATCAACACGATCAGGATATTCTTTCTTGAGTAATGAATAAAGAAACTCTGGAAAACTTAATTGAATATGTTTTGGAAGTTGAAATGATTGTCTTACTTTCTCATTTCTTGAATGTTGAATCCTTCTAATAAATTCTAAATAAGAAGTTGTTTCATGATGTTTTAATGCAGGCATAAAGAGTTGTAAAGTTGCCAACTTTGATTGCCAATTTGATTCACTTAAAGTTTCAATCAATCCTTTCCATCGTACATAATTATATACAGTCTCTGCAATATATGCTCTGTCTTTTGACCCTAATGATTTATTAATTCGAAAATATTGACTCAAGTTTCTATCTACAGCTCCTCCAACAATAAATTTCTGTTTCATTGGTTTTGGATATTCATGAACATCTTTCCCTAAAACAATATCACTTTCTTCTCCTTCTTCTTCTTTACTTTCAAATCCAACTTCTAATTCTTCTAAATTATCATCCTTTATATTTTGTTTATCATTTCCAGTGATATGATTCAGATGTTGAATCTCTAATCTTGGTTTCTCAGTTAGTCGAAGGAATCGAAGGAGATGACCTTGAACAAACTTTTGCAAAACCTTCATTTCGCGTTGAAAAAAAAAAAAAAAACTGAGCCAAAAACTTTAAGAAACGTTTGAAGAAATAGGATTATTTATTGGGATTAAGTAGAAGAATTGATATTACTTTTTTCAATCTTATTTATTTGGATATTATATGAAGACCCTAAAGTTTGGCTTGAAAAAGAATCAAATTAAAGAAGTAAATAAATTTAATGGAAACACAACTTCTTGGTGCATGTTCAAATGGAAATGTTGAAGAAATCAAACAATTACTTAACAATGAACAAATTAATCTCAATAAAACAAATAATCTTGGTCGAACACCTCTTTATAATGCTTGTGAAAATGGACATATTGAAATAGTGAGATTATTATTAAATGATATTAGAGTTGATGTCATTTAAGCTGATGAAGTACTTAAGAAAACACCATTTTGTATTGCTTGCGAAAAAGGACATATTGAAATTGTGAAATTATTAATAAATGATAAAAGAGTTGATATTAATAAGATGAGTAGTTTTGGTCAAACACCATTTCATATTGCATGTGAAAAAGGATATATTGAAGTTGTGAAATTACTATTAAATGATCAAAGAGTTGGTGTAAATAAAGCAGATCATGATGATTGGACACCTCTTTATATTGCTTGTTTAAATGAACGTATTGAAACTGTAAAATTATTATTAAATAATAATAGAGTGGATCCCAATTATGCAGACAATGATCATCAAACGCCTTTTTATCTCGCTTGTGGAAATGGACTTCAAGAAGTTGTGAAAATAATGTTAAATGACAAACGAGTTGATGTCAACAAAGCAAGTAATTTTTCAAATCAAACACCTTTTTTTATTGCTTGTTTTTTTGGACATATTGAAACTGTGAAATTACTATTAAAGGATGAAAGAATAGATGTCAATAAAGAAAATAAGTACAGCTTATCACCTTTATATATTGTTTGTGATAAAGGATATACTGAAATTGTAAAGTTATTCTTAAATGATAATAGAGTTGATATCAATAAGGAAAATAAATATGGCAATACACCTTTCTATATTGCTTGTTATTATGGAGACATCAAAGTTATTGGATATATCTTGGCAAGTGAAAGGGAAATTAATTTGATGACAAGAAATAAACAAGGAGAATCTCCAATTGATGTTGTAAGAGAAGAAGGAAAAAGAGTGAAATTTTTTCGGGAAAGTGAAGAAATATTTCAAAAAAGAAAGGAAAATTGTGCAAAGATAATTGAATTATTAGAATCATTTCAAAACAATCCTCATGAAACAAGAATAAAATTGAGAATGCAACTTGGGCTATCTGGTAATTTTTTTCAAAAAAAAAAAAAAGACTATTTCCTTTTCTTTTTTGAAATTCAATGTTTTTTTTTTTTCTTCTTATTAATATTTAATATCAAGATGCTTGTGCTGCTTCTATTTTTGCAATGATTGTTCTTCTATTAGATAACTATTTGGATTTCAATTGATTCAATTTCAAGAAATGATCATGATCCTAAATATTTTGTTCTGATCGAAGAGAACTTTTTCACAAATGCTTAAGCATGCTTGAATTTCATTTTTTTTAAAACCCCTTCTCAAGTTTCTTCCTTTTGGACCTGAACTTTCTGTGAAACTCTTTTTGAGACCACAAACATCGTATATCATCGTCACTGGAAGAAATCAAATCTTGCGTTGGTCTTGGACCTGAACTTTCAGTGAAGCTCTTTTTGAGACCGCAAACATTATAGATCTCATCATCGCTGGAGTCAATCTCAACGATTTCGAAGGAGGAGTTCAACGAATCCTTCCTCTTGGCAGCATCATGGAGGTGCTTGGTTTTCCCTTCAGAGAGATGGAGGTCGGCTTCGAGGTCCATTTCTTTCTCTTTCTCTTTCTCTTTCTCTCCTCCTTTAGCTTTCTTGCTTTTCGATCTTTCTATGAATATGAATATGAATGAAATTCCTTTTGGACCTGCTGCTGAGCTTTTCTTGAAGGATTTTAATGCATTAAGTACTTCCTTCTGAGATTGGTTGATGGTTCGTAAAGGAAGAGGAGTGTTGGAATCAATGGGATGTTTTGATTTGAGGATATTCAGAGTGATTTCATCAAAAGGAGCAAGAGGAGAATTGGAGAGAAAACGCATTGCAGAGGAGAAATTGCCAATGCTAACTCGACTTTCAATCTTATAATTATTATTATTGTCGTTGTCGTCTAGGTTTGAAGGTTTCTTGAATTGAATAAGATGGGAGAGTTCCAAAGTTTTAGATATTCTCCTTTCTTCCACATTTCAATTCTGTTTCGGAGAGTTTTACATAATGATTTATTTCTGCCACCACGAACAATTGAAAATACATTATCAATAATTAGACAAGGGAAAAAATTAAACAAAACGAAGGCAACTGAATTATAATTATCAGCACTTCTTAATTTATGACTCTTGTATCTTGTTTGTATTTGTATTTATAAAGAATATTATTATTAGTTCTCTTCCTTTTTTAAATTAATATTGAATATAATGAAATTGAGAAAATATTAAGTTTAATCAACTTTTCACATCTAGAGTGATTTTAAAAGATCTTGTGCTTCCTTATGAGCAGCTTCATCATCTGGATTATTTATTGGGAGTGAAAGAGCTTTTGTTAGCCATTGTTTTGCTTCACTTGTATTTTTCATTTTCATTAAAGTTTTTCCAATCATTACGGTATTCTTTTTGTAAAAGTTTGGTTCTAAATTTTCGGCTGAAAATAAGAAATAATGATTATGGTTTGTTTTTGAAAAAAGAAAGAAAGAAAGAAAGAAAGAAAAATTACCATAAGAGAATCTATCCAAAGCTTCTTGATACGTAGAACTTGGAGGTGTTGCAAATAATGTAGCAGCTAATTTTGACATATACCAAGGCATTTCTTTTTTTTTGAGAAAAAAAAATGTTAAAAGAAAAGGCAAAAAGAAAGAAAGAAAGAAATCAAACCAGCAAAAGTAAAACACCAAAGTCCAAGAAGATGATGTGAGGTTGGATCTTTATCATTTAATTTAATTGCATTCTCAAAATATTCCTTAATTATGAAAGCATTTGAGATTTTCACCTACATTAGTTGGTTAAAATCAGTTTTATGGCCAATAATAAAAAGAATTAAAGGAGAAGAAGAAGAAGAAGAACCTTAGTTCCTTCATAATCTCCAAGTGAGCTTAAGGTAATTCCTGCCCATTTATGACAAGCAAAATTAGTTTGATCTTGTTCTATAGCCTTTTTAGCATTATCGTATGCTTCATAAACTAATGCTTTCTTTTTTTCCTTGTCATTCTAATAAGTGTTTGGTTTTTTTTTTATTTTTTATTCATTTGTTTATTGTTTTAATTTTCTTTCTTTCTTATTGTTTTTTTTTAAAAAAAAAATCAAACCTCAAGAAGAGATAAATCATGACAAGCACGAGCATATCTCCAAAGAATATTTGCATCATTTGGTGAATTTGAAACAGCATTCTTTAAAAATTTGTGAAGCTCAACAGTTTTTCCTTGATCATAAAGTTCATCAGCAACTTTCACATCTTTGGAATCAGCAGCAAAAACATATCCTGCATTCTTTTTTTTTTTTAAAAAAAAAAAAAAAAATAAATAAATTTGATTTCTAATTAATTAAATATAAAACTTCAATATTTAAAAAATCAATCAGAAATCAAACAAGTAAACAAGAGAAAAATAAATAAAACAAAAACTTACTAATCCAAACAATGCAATAGCAGCAGAAACAAAAACATTGAATTTCTTATAATCTCCACTTCCAGTTTTGTTCTCAAGAGATCTAAGATGAATCAAAGATGTATTTGATGTGAATAATGAAGTGATTGAAGGAACGGTCACTTTTGGGTGATAAAAGCGAGTTGGAGCAACTGATCTCACAGAGGATTGGAGTTGAAGGAGATTCCTGCATCGCATAAGATTTTTCGCCATTTCTTTGTTTTTGTTTGATTGATTGATTAAAAAATTTTTTTTCAAAAAGCAATCAATCAACTCGAATTGAATTGAATTCATCAATGAAATTGTGATTCTTTGTTCTCATTTTCAAGCTTGATTTCATTCAATTAATTAGTAATTGCAACTCTTTCTTCTTCTTTCTTATTACTCTTTGATTTGTTGTTTTGCATTGAATATTTTTTTTTTAAAAAAAGGGAAAGAAATAGATGGAGCAACTTGTATCATTACCAACAATGACAAGATTATCTTCTCTTGTGATTCGGATATTGGGAATGAATCCAGGGAAATTTACTTTACAAGGGACAAATACTTATCTTGTTGGAACTGGGAGATCAAGGATTTTGGTTACCTTTGTTTCATTGATTAATTTTTTTATTTGAAAATAATAGATTGCTAACAAAAAAAAAAAAAAAAGATTGATACAGGAGAAGGAATTCCTCTTTATCTTGATGAATTGAGTAAAACACTTGAACAAGAAGGAAATGTATCAATTTCAAGAATTATTTGTACTCATTGGCATAACGATCATATTGGAGGTATTCCTTCTCTTCAACAAAAATTTGGATCTAATTTAGCAATCTCCAAATTTCCATTATCTGCTAACTCTTTCGATCCTTGTGAACATACTTCATCTCCATCTCCAAAATCATCAGCAGAAAGTGCAAAGAAAACTCTTTCATCTTTAAAGTTTGATGACCTTCAAGATGGAGAAATAATTCAAACTGAAGGGGCAACTCTTCAAGTTGTATATACACCTGGACATACAAAAGATCATATTTGTTTATATTTAAAGGAGGAAAATTCTCTATTCTCTGGTGATTGTATTCTTGGACAAGGAACTACTGTTTTTGAAAATTTAAAAAGTTATCTCTCATCTTTAACTAGACTCTTGGATTATGATTTAAAGGCAATTTATCCAGGTCATGGACCTGTAATTGAAGGAGGATTAGAAAAAATTAGAGAGTATATTTCTCATAGAATGGCAAGAGAAAAACAAATTGTTGATTTATTAAAAGTGAAACAACCCCAAACAGCAATGGAATTAGTAAAAATAATTTATGCATCATATCCTGAATCACTTCATGAACCAGCAAAAAATTCAATCCTCCTTCATTTATATAAACTTCAAGAAGATGGACAAGTAACTCATGATGATCAAACAGATTCATATTGTTTGACTGAAGGCTCAAAATTTTAAGGAAAAATAATAATAAAAAAAGAAAAAGAAAATAAAAACTTTTTTTGTAGAATGAACTTTTTTTTCTTCCTTTTTCTTTCTTTCCAATAAAAATAAAAAGTCTATTAATGAGAATGACCATGAGAATGTGAGTGACCATGATCTTCACCATGTGAGTGGGAATGTCCATGATCTTCGCCGTGAGAATGAGAATGTCCATGATCTTCTCCATGTGAGTGTGAGTGACCATGATCTTCACCATGTGAGTGAGAATGTCCATGATCTTCTCCATGTGAGTGTGAATGTCCGTGATCTTCACCATGAGAATGAGAATGTCCATGATCTTCACCGTGAGAATGAGAGTGGCCATGATCTTCACCATGAGAGTGTGAATGCCCATGACCTTCTTCTTGATCTTCACTACCACTATCATCACTTGCTTCACCTAAATCACCTATTATTAATTTTTATTATTGAAATGTTTAAAAACTTTTTTATTTTAAGAAAATGCTGGAGGAAAAAAAATTCTCTCTTTTCAATTAAAAATATCTTAAATTTTACCAAATCTTTCACCAAAATCTGGAGTACCATTTGATTTTTGGGGAAGTTCATCTCTTTCTATTACTTTTGCGAATTTCATTTTGACTTGATTAAAAATTTTTTCACATTCTTCAAGAGCTTTTTTTGCATCTAAGTCAGAAGGAGCATATTGACAAACCTTTATTTTAATTTTGTTTTATTATTTTACTTTATTTTATGTTATTGAAAAAAAAAGAGTGAAATTCTGAAATCAAATCAAATAAAAAAAAAAAATAAAAACTAACGATTTTTAAATCTTTAATTGCTTCCTTTACATTTGAAAGTGATTTATTTGCAATAGCCCTTCTATAATAAGCCTTTTTTTTAAAAAAAAAAAATCAAATTATTATGTATTAGTTAGATTTAAAAAAAAAAAAAAACAATAAGATAATAAATAAGGAAAGAACAATGAACCTTGATAAATTTTTTGTCAAGAGAAATTGCTTGAGTTGCATCAACAACTGCCTCTTCGAATTTAGAAATCTTGTTATAAGAAAAAGCTCTATTTGAAAAGTAAACTGGTACATTTGGATTTAATTTAATTGCTTCAGTATAAAGTTCGATAGCTTGTTCGAATTTTCCCTCTATTTAATTTAATTAATTATTCAATGATTCAATTTTTTTATTAAGAATAAAAAGTAAAGAAAATAATGAAAATGTTTAACCTTGGAAGTATTTATTAGCTTCTCCCTTTTTCTCTTCTGCTAGATTCTTATCTTCATCACTTACAACAGTGTTATTGTTTGTTGAAGCTTGTTGTTGACTCACCTTTTGACTTGTGAAATAAGAAACAAAAGGAGTTTTGAGTACATTTACAGGGAAGGTAGATGCTGGCCAGGGTCCAGTTGAGATAAATGCCATTTTTCTAAATAACAAAAAGAAAAAGAAAATCTTACATTAGAACTATTATTCTGACCATGATTGGTTATTCATCATTGAACATTCATAATAAATGGGAATGAGATCTGAAACTTTTCAAACTTTACCAACAACAATAAAATAAAATAAAAATAGAAAAAGGTGGAAAAAATAAAGAGATCTAAAATATTTCAAAATGATTTGAATGATAATCTAATCAGAAATATGAAAGGAATTATGAATAGAATAACTTCAACAAGAGTTATAGTACCTATGATTTTATTTATGCAAAGAGAACAGAGGAAAAGAAAAAAGAGAGCAAGTTTTGAAAAATAAAAAACAAAAAGTAAATAAACAGCCATGTTTGTTTTGTTTTATGCTGATTCAGAGAAACGGACAAAGCGGAAAACGAAAACGAACCCAAAACAAACACCAGAAAATCATTCAACACTCAACAAAATGATTCCCTTTCTTATTTCTCACTTTCAATAAAGAAATAAGCATAATATAATAATAATGATGATTCACAGTTGGAACTTTCGGGAAACCAAAAAAAATAAAAACTTGCCATTTTTTTTGTTTTTGCAAAAAGCAAACTGTTCATGCTCGTTTTCGATTTTTGATTTTTGATGTCGACAGAAAAATAAGTGTGACGCAATTGATAAATGAAACTATAAATACCCTTCTGTTCTTTTTTTTTTTTTTCTAACAAACAAAATTTCAAAAAGTCAACATAATTTTTTCACAAACACAAACAAGCAAACCACTTATTTTCAAGTAATTAATAACAACAATGCAAATTTTTGTTAAAACCCTTACTGGAAAGACCATCACTCTCGAAGTCGAAGCCTCAGATACCATTGATAACGTCAAAGCCAAAATTCAAGATAAAGAAGGAATTCCACCTGATCAACAAAGACTTATTTTCGCAGGAAAACAACTCGAAGACGGAAGAACATTGAGCGACTATAACATCCAAAAAGAATCCACCCTTCATTTGGTCTTGAGATTGAGAGGAGGAATGCAAATCTTTGTTAAAACTTTGACTGGAAAAACAATTACCCTTGAAGTTGAAGCCTCTGACACTATTGACAACGTTAAAGCCAAAATTCAAGACAAGGAAGGTATCCCACCTGATCAACAAAGACTTATTTTCGCTGGTAAACAATTAGAAGATGGACGCACCCTTTCTGATTACAATATCCAAAAGGAATCAACCCTTCATTTGGTTTTAAGATTAAGAGGAGGAATGCAAATTTTCGTTAAAACTTTGACTGGAAAAACAATTACTCTTGAAGTTGAAGCTTCAGACACTATTGACAACGTTAAGGCTAAAATCCAAGATAAAGAAGGTATCCCACCTGATCAACAAAGACTTATCTTCGCTGGTAAACAATTAGAAGATGGAAGAACTTTAAGCGACTATAATATTCAAAAAGAATCAACCCTTCATTTGGTTTTAAGATTAAGAGGAGGAGTGCAAATTTTCGTTAAGACCCTTACTGGAAAAACAATTACTCTTGAAGTTGAAGCTTCAGACACTATTGACAACGTTAAATCAAAAATTCAAGACAAAGAAGGAATTCCACTTGATCAACGTATCCCACCTGAACAACAAAGACTTGTCTTTGCTGGAAAACTACTCGAAGATGGACGCCCCCTTTCGGATTACAACTCAAAGATAGAAGAACCCTTTCTGATTACAACATTCAAAAGGTATCAAGCCGTCACTTGCTCTTAAGATTGAGAGGAGTTGAAATTCAAATGTTTTCATAAATAAATAACCTTTCAAATTATTTTTTTCTTTTCTCTTCTTCGAGTTGAAACAAGTTTTCCAGCAAAGACAAGTCAACAGTTGATTTATTTGTAATCAAAAAAAAAGAAAAAAAAAAAAATGGAAAAAAAGTCACAAACTCCTCAGCCCAAAAAAAAATTAATTTGTGCCTTCAAAAAGGGTGGGTAGAACTTCTGTGAAGAGCTTGAAGTAAGGATGTCTCTTAAAGAACTAGTTTCTGAACTCAATTCATCTCCACAAAACCAACAACACTTTAATCAACCACCACAATTCAATCAACCACCACCGCAGTTCAACCAACCTCCACCACAATTTAATGCACCAAATCAATATCTACAACAATTTCCTCAACAACCACAATTCAACCAACCTCCACCACAATTTAACCAACAGTTTAACCAACAACCACCACAGTTTAACCAATTCAATGCACAAAACCAACAACAATTTCCTCAAAAACCACAATATAATCAACAACCAGTCTCATCTGTAGCTTTAGACAATGCTAAGCAATATGTCATTACTTATTATAACAAACTCGGTCAAACACCCGAAGCTCAACATTTTTCAGCAGGACCAGATCATGCAAAAATTTTTCAATCTCAATTAATGATTACTGTACCTGGTAATCATGTATTAACAGGACTTGGAGAAGGGAAAACAAAGAAAGAGGCCGAAAAGTACGCATATTTTAGAGTTTATGAACAATTAGTTAATGGAAATTTTATTATCTCAGATTCAGCACTAGCTGGGGGAAATGAAGAAATTGTAATCTCTAGAAAAAAAGAAGTAAATGATTATTCTGCACAATTTTGTGGAGGAGAAGAGCCACAAATTCATTGGGCTTCAATGGGACCTCATCACCTTCCAACTTTCCGAGCCACCATTACATTAAGAAATTGGAGTGGAACTGGAACAGCAAAAACAAAGAAAGATGCAGAAAAAATTGCGTATGCTGCTTTGTATGCTGATATTAATTCCAAAGGGATGTGAAATTTTTTAAAAATAAAGAGATTAGAACAATAATTTTTTTTTCTTTTTCTTTTTTTAAAAAATGAGTGATAAGCTGATCAAATTAGCAAAATAAAAATATTAAAAAGAAAAAGTGAAGACAAAACAATTATCTTATTCGTATTTTATTGTTGATATCCTAAAATTGAAGATAACCCATTTCTCAAAAATGCGGTTGAATAAGCTCTTTCAGAAGATGGAACAGCAATAGCATTTGGATAAGCATTGGTAATGGTATTTGCTTCAGTCCATGTTTCACCTCCATTGGTAGTATGTAAGAAAACAGAGTCAAAAGTATTTGTGTAGAAATATCCTCCAACAGCCCATCCTTCACCAGATGGAAGGATTTTAACATCAATTAAGGATCCAGCCAAGACTTTGAATTGTTCATTCCAAGTTTCTCCACCATCAGCAGTGTGATAAATATATCCATCAACAGGTCCATCTGCAGTTACCCAACAACGACGTTCATCAATACAAGAAATTCCATTGAAATACATTCCAGTGTCATTGAAAGAAGTTGTGAAAGTCTTTCCACCATCAGTTGTTTTACGAATCTAGAAAAAAAGAAGAAAAAAAACTATCAAACTTTTGTCCCAAGAGGAGAAAAAAAAATAAACAAAAAAAGAAAGAAAAGCTTACAACTGCTTTGTAACCATCATTTTTTGGGAGAGGGTTGGCATTAATTTCAACAGCTCTCTTTCCATCTTTAGTTGCTTTGATTTGAACTCTTTGGTTGAACTATAAAAAAAAAAAAGGAAGAAAATTAACAAATAAAAAAAGGAAAGAAAGAAAGAAAGAAAGAAAAAGGAACATAGTGGATTGAATCAGTTGAACGTTTAGAAGCAGGCCATGTTCCTCCAGAGATGAACCAAGTTTCATTTGTTGGGAATGATCCATAACGTGATTGAACTTCTCCTCCCCTGTGAAAATATTTTCAAAGTTAGAATTTTTTTTTTTTTTTTCAAATAAAAAGAATAAAAAGAAATTTACCATGGAATAAATTCAACAGTTTTTCCAGCATCAAAAGATGAGATGATTCCATCAATATATTCCTCTCTAATGCCATCAAGCCAAGATCCAACATAATAACTTGTTTGAGAATCAACAGCGGTCACACTTTGACTTGCAGAGAAAAGAGGAATGTGAGGAGAAGCATAGAATTCATTTCCATCTTCAGTGTAAGAAGCAGAAGCAACTTGACCATAGAAACCAAGAGATCCAGCAATTCCGTGATCACTTTTAGGTGCAACATCAACATCTAAGTACATCATTTGAAGGTCATGAGTGAGAGCTCCCCAAGTGACGCCAGCATCAGAGCTTTTCAAGATAGTAGCACCTCCACCATTATCTCCACCACTGACATAAACTCTTTGGTCATCTGGTGAGGAGACTCCAAGAGCAACAGTCATGACATTTGGGTACAAAACCTAAATGTTGTTTTCAGTTATCAGTTATAAGAAAGAAGTAAACAAACAAACCAAAAACAAACAAAAAAACAACAAAACAAAAAACAACAACAATAGTCCATTTTCAAATAAAAAAGTAAAGATCTTTTTCAATTTTCACAAAAAATAACAATGAGATCAATAAATAAAACGAACAAACAACAAAAAGTCAATACTCAACCACAAAACAAACAAATACAAACAACGAACAACTCAAAAAAAAAAAAAAAAAAAAAAAAAAAAAAAAAAAAAAAAAAAAAAAAAAA
>Ga0209960_1002556_pt1 | contig 17778 bp, 16 predicted proteins | sample ThiBiot_500_plan_2_FD_183947 | JGI IMG/M metagenome (GOLD analysis project Ga0209960, IMG submission 183947) | Wastewater bioreactor microbial communities from Cape Town, South Africa - Thiocy_expt_500_plan (SPAdes) | ecosystem: Engineered > Bioreactor > Thiocyanate-remediating >...
TTTTTTTTTTAAAAAAAAAAAATTTAAAAAAAAAAAACAAAAAAAAAAAAAAAAATTACCAAAAGATTCTTCAGTTCTAAGTTTCTCGGTCTCTTTTTGAATCTAGAAAAAAAAAGAAAGAAAGAAAGATCAATAAATCATCACCATTATAAATTTAAGAATAAAGTACCCTGATTGAAATTATAAAATTAATAATTAATAGTTGCAATAACAAAAACCATTAGAATCACAACAACAAAAAGAAAGTCTCAACTTTTCCGCCATTTTTTTTTTTTTTTTTTTTTTTTTTTTTGTTTCCACCTTTTTTTTTCAAATCCCTTGTTTTTGTTTTCATCATTATCAATTGCATTTGCATCAAATAAATTAAACACCTTTTTTTTATGAAAGTTGATTAAAATTCTAAGTTAATTGAGGTTTTGTCACAACTATTTACTTTATTATTGTTTCTTTGTTCCCTGATTTCTTTTTTTTTTCTTTCTTTTCTTTGCCAAGTGAGAAAGAATTATTTTGTTTGTTATGATCGCTTTTTTCAAACTTATAAAAACCCTTCAAAACTTTTTTTAGAGATCTCCCATTCTTCAATTCTTCAATTCCACAATTCCACTCTCCAATATCAATTTCAATTCCTCTTCATCAAATAATATAAATCACTAGTGATCAAGGTAATATTTCCTTTGGTTGCTTTTTTTGACAGAAATATCTTTGTTAAATTTGTGTTAAATTTGTGTTAAATTTGTGTTTTGTTTTTGGTGTCAATGTTTCTTCATCATTAGAAATAGAATTAATGATTATTGAATACAATAGGTTGAAGACAATTAATTAATTCAATTGGATCTTTAATTAAAAGAAAAAGGAGAAGAAATAATGGCAATTGAAACCAAGGATGAAGATATTTTGGAAATGGATCCTCCAACAAGTAAATTTTTGATTTCTATTTCTTCTTCCTTCTAATTTAATCTTAATTACTTTAATCAACTTTCCTTCTTATTCTTCTTATTTCAATCCTCAATTAGAATTCTCATTAGATGAAATTGAAACTTGGGAAAGTTATGAACAAAATTTAAAAGTTTTAGATTTAATTCCTAGTTTACGTGAAAATAGAAGAGAAATTGCTTGTAGAATGCATATTCCAAATCTTTCTGATCCAAGCACTCCATTTTTTCAAAAGATTCCCCTTTCGTTACAACCAGAAACATCCCTTTCTTCAATCTTTCCAGAAGATATAATTGATGATGGAAATGAAGAAATTTTTATTCCTTCCCCTATTTTAAATCAAAAAGTTTCACTTTGGACTGGAGATTTAACTTTACTTCAAGTTGATGCTATAACAAACCCATCATTTTGGAATTTTTCAAATGATGGAACTGGAATTTCAGGGCTAATACATTTTCGTTCTGGAGAAGGATTAAAAAATGAATGTTATAAAATTGGAGCATGTCAAATTGGAAAAGCTGTCATTACAAATGGTTATAATCTTCAAGCAAAGAAAGTTATTCATTGCGTCCCCCCATCATATCGTCCTAATCATTCTAATTTACAATACTTACGTTCATGTTATGAGTCTTGTTTAGAACTATTAATTGAAAATAATTTAAGAACTATTGGATTTAGTTGTTTAGGAACTGGGAGTAAGTTTGGAAATCCAATAACTGATTCAGCTCATATTGCCCTTAGAACTGTTCGTAAGTGGTTAGAAAAGGAAGAAAATTATTCAAAAATAGATCGAATTATTTTTTCTGTAAAAAATGCAAGACAACAAGAGATTTATGAACAATTAATGAGGATTTATTTTCCTATTCCAATACCACAAGATTCTAATACACCAATTTTAAGTGAAAGTCAAATTTCAATTTTGTTAAGTGAATGTCCATCGCCTCCTAAATAAATAAATGATAGATAAAAAAAAAAAAAATGAAAGAAAAATGAAAGAAAAAAAAAGAAAAGAAAGTTGGAGTTGTTTAATTTTATTCATCACCTTTTTTTTACATATTTTCTCAAAATTCTAAATATAACAAAGAAATAAATTGCAGTTATCATCCATGGAGATGCCCAAGATAACCACCTTCTAATTTGTGAAAAACTTGGAAGTAATCTCAGTATATGTCCAATTAATGAAACTCGATTTTCTTTTGAATTATTGAAGTCATCATCATTGTTCTCTCTAGTTTGAATCATTCCTTGTTGATTTGCTAATACCTCCTCTCCATTTTTATTTTCTATTGTTCTCATTTCTTTAGCTCCATTTTGTGTTGTTGCTGTCAATTTCTTGTTTCTTTTTCTAAAACCAATTAATTTATTTACCATCGCTAATATTTGAGGTGCTAATGTTGTTGTTACAAGAGAAATTAAATAATCAGGAACCCAACCTTTATTATTTATTTATTTATTGTAATGATTTAATTAGTTGATTTAATTTTGGAAATAAAAAGAGAATAAATAGAAAAAATGAAAGAGAAAAAAAAAAAGAAAACCATTTGGATCTGCATCAGCAACACAAGTAACTAAACATTTATATTCATCATCAGGGAGAGGTTGAAAGATAGCACCAGAAATATCTACATTGGCCCTTTTAACTTTATTTTTTGGAGGAAGTGTATGATGATCAATTGATTGTCCAATTGCAATTAATCTTCCATCAGGAAGTTTATTCCTATGAACTTTAATGAGAATATCTCTAGATGGCATCATCATAAATCCAGGTCCAAAAAGATAAACAATTTTTGTTTGATCATCAAGCACTTCAACTTCGACTGCTTCTCGTTTTGGTAACTTCAAAGGTCCTATTTGAATTCCTCTTGTTGCCCAGTTCTTATTATTTGTCATTACTCTGAAACAAAAAGATGCTGAATTATGAAGAACTGCTTGGAATCTGAAACAAAATTTTGCTTGAGTATTTCGTTCTATTTTAAGATGTGGAAGATCAAGAAGCATTTTCCAGTTAGAAGATGATTCTGCGAGTTTTTGTTGAAGGATTTCAATTTCTTTTTCATGTGATGAAGTTGCAATAGGTTCACCATCATCATGAATTTCTTTTGAATACTTTTTTCTTAGGTCACGAAGTAATTGATTATCATGATTTTCTGAATCACTTTCATTTTCAGTAAAAAAACTTGATAATTCTCCTTTCTTTTGTTTAATAGGAGTTGAAGTTGAGGTATTTGGTTCAGGATTTATAATAGAGTTTGAGATTGGTTTCTTATCAATAATTACAGGGTTAATATTTGATTGTGATGTTTTTTCAACAGGAGTTTCTCTATTTTGAAAAATTTATTGAAGTGAATTGGTTTTCTTTTTTTTTTTCCACAAAGAAAAGAATAATACCTTTGCCATGAAATCACAACCAAAAAGACAGCAATGTAATGGAGGATATCAAGAGCAATCTGTAAAATAACTTGTGTTATTAACAAAACTAATAAACTCGCAAGAGCTTTGACCCAAGGTTGGCCAAACATTTTTTCAATCTTCTTCTTCTTCTTCTTCTTCCTCCTAATCAATATCTCGAGAATCTGGTCGTATTAATCTATTAATTAAAAGAATCAAAGTTAATATAATAGCAAATTTTCATTTTTTTTTTTTTTTTTTTACCAATTCTTCATCTTCTTTATGATACAAACACATTAAAATAACTCTTTATTATTGTTATTTCATTCACAATCCAATCTTAAATACATGTCTTTAAAACAACTTGTTTTAATAGTTTTATAAAACTCTATTGCTTTTGTTTACTTTCACAATTTGGTTAATTGATTTTCTCCGGTTAGAAAAAAAATAAAAGAATAAAAGAAATAAAAGAAATTGATTTCAAAAAGAAGAGGATTTCAAAATTTGAATCTTTTAAAAGAATCTTGTTAAAATATGTTTTGTTATAAGGCTTACAATCAATTAATCAATCAATGAGTCGTTCGAAAGGAATCTGGCGGTGGTTTTTTTTGTTTTTTGTTTTTATCACACGTGATTCGTGTTCGTTCCAAAAAAAAAAAAGATCAAAAAATCCTGCTTCAAAGTTCCTTGCAATCCATTGAATACTTATTTATTTGAAATCTACGACTTTCAAGATGAAACTCAAATTGGATGATATTAATGGAATCTCTGAGAAATGGGGTTTATGTTAATACATTTCTTTTGAAAAAGAATGAAGTATTCGTTGAGAATCATTGATTTCCAAAAAAATTGATTTTTTTTTTTTTTTTCAATCTCATCATCAAATATTTGAGAATCAACTAATTTGAAACTTTGCATAATTGTGTTGCAAGTTAAAAGTTTATTCCATGTTAATCATATGTACTTTTTCTAAACATGTGTATGTCCTAGGACGTAATTGAATAACTGAATATTCAGGGAAGGGTATTGTGGGAATAACCTTTTGATTTTATTTATTTTTTCAAAAAAAAAAAGTTTAAAAAAATCTTCAAAAATGATAAAATAAGAAATTGAATAAAGAAAAGAAATGAAATTAATTAAAGAATCATTACCTCTTCATGATCACGAGTGAATTCAGTGAAATAAGAATACAAAATTTGTAAGACGGGTTTTTGTGCTATAATTAATACATGTCCTTTTGATCTTTCGATTTCAATCGTAACATGTTCAAGCCTAACAGAAACATCACGATAACACTATTTTATCATTTTTTTTGAAAAAAAAGTGCTTCACTTCAATTTAGATAATGGAAACAAACCTCAGCTCTTGGCATTCTATAATTGTACACATCTTTTTCATATTCAGAATATTCAACAGGATATTTCTCCTAATTTTTTTTGAAAAACATCAAAAAAAAATTAATTAAAAAAAAAGAAAGAAAAAAAAAATGAGTTATAAAGTGAAAATTTCAATCACCTTAATTTGTTCAAGAGTTAGACCATCAGTAACTCCAGGATTCATATCAACTAAAGCATTTAATTCAAGAATTTCTCCAACATCTTGAAAATAAGATGCAAGTTCTTTTGAACGATTAGTAGTTGAAGTCCAAACTGAGAGAGGTTGATTATCTTCTCCAAAATTTAATCCATCTGGGGAACGAACTTGTTCTAGAATAAACTTTTTTAATCTTTCACCAAATAATTGTCCTTTTGGTGAGAGTGGTTTTCTTCCTCCATCAGAAAATAAACTACAATCTTCAAAATTATCCTAATTTGAATTTGAATTTAATTTGGATTTTTTTTTCCAAAATGAAGGGTTGAATATGTAATTGAAATTATACACGACATAAAAAGATATTTCGAAATCCAATGTGAACATTCATGAGAAAGAAAACTATTCTTGTCTATTTTATTTTATTTATTTATTTTTCATTTGATTTATTTATTGTTGATTTTTGATAAATAAAATAAATTTATTAATGAACCTGTAGATATCCTTTAACATTATAAACTTTAATATTTTCAGCAAAGTTAATCATTTTAATATAGCTTAAATTCTCATCCTCTGTAATTGTTTCATAAATTTTAATATAATGATCAATTCTTGCCTATTATATTTAAATGAAATAAATATGATTAAATGAATAAATCAATTTAAAAAAAATCTTACACTCAAATCTGCATGAGCTTGACTTGGAAGAGAACCAGCATAATTTGGAGATGTTTTCATTTCTTCAACAAAAAGTTCATTCAGTAATTCTGAATTATTATTTATAACCTCAATATATACAACCTAATCAATTTGTTTTTATTTGTTCCATTTTTTTAAAAAAAAATTGGAAAAGGGAAATAGTAGTAATAATAATAAAATAAAAAGATTACCTGAACTTTTGGAGAAAGATACTCCTTTATATACTGTCTTTGCTTTTTTGTGACATTAGTTCCATCAAAAATTGCAACTTGACCTCCTGATGCAAAAAAAGTTTCCATATCACCTAATGCTTTATTTGCAAGAATTTTTCGTTGTTCAATTGCATCCTTATTCTCTAAAATTTTTTTATTTTATTTTTTATTGAATTAATTCATCAAGTGAAATTACATAAAAATGCAAAATAAAATGAAATTACCTGGGTCAAAAAAATCATGAGTTTGTTTTCCAAAAAGTTGATCACGATAAGTAGCAAGAGAAAAAGGTGAAGATTTGACTCCAAGCCATTTCAAGTAATGGGATAACTTTAATGATATATAAGTTTTTCCCCGAGCTGGAAGACCAACAAGAACAATTGCGATCTTTTTTGAAAAAAAAAAAAAAAAAAAAAAAAAAAAAACAATAGAAATTGAATTTCAAATATAAAATAAGAAAAGTAAACCAATTAAATCAATTAATGAATGAACAATACCTTCCCAGCATGAAACATTTGTTGGTTTTGTGTTTTATATAGGCGAGCCATTTGTGAGCAGAGCACTCTAAACAAAAAACAAAAGGCGAAGTTATCCTAAATATCCTAGAACAATTAAAAGAAAGGTGTTAAATAAAGATTTTTTCAATTAAGTTGTTCAGTTTATTATTACTACTAATTATAAGTTATTATTCTTGTCACAAAATTAAGTTAATGTTTGAAAAAGAAAAGAAAAAAACCAAAAAAAAATAATAATGAATTAGAAAGGTTTCTTATTTAAAAATTTTAACAATAATGATATCAAATGAAAGCTTAGAACATCCTCTATTCAATTAAACTGATATTATTTTTAAAAAATTGAATTTTGAATGTTGTTAAGAGATGAGAAAGTTAGAAATCAGAAGAAAACAAATTAAGCAGACAATAAAAGAAAAGAAAAAAAAACCCGAAAAATAAGGTTTTCTGTTCAAAAATTGACAATAATGATATCAAACTGAAGCTGAGAACAATCTCTATTCAATTAAACTAATATTATTTGAAAAAATTGAATTTTGAATGTTGTTAAGAGATAATAAAGTGAAGAAGATATAAAGAAACCAAGAAAGAAAACAAAGAAAGAAGATAAAACTTCAAGGAAAAAAACTAAGTTTTTTGGACAAAAACTTGAACAATAATTGTATCAAACGAAAGCTAAGAACAATTTCTACTCAATTAAACTAATGTTATTTGAAAAAATCGAATTTTGAAGATGGACTTGGAGAGAGAAGATGAGGAGTTGAGAGGAAATGAGAAAAAAAAAAAAAAAAAAAAAAAAAAAAAAAAAAAAGGAAAAAAGAAAGAGGAAAAAATCCCACAACCAAAACAACCAAAACAAAAGAGAAAAGGAAGAAGAGAAGAGAAGATCCCATCCTTTATTCTCAATATATCATACTAATATCAATTCAAACTCAATCTCTTCACATATTTCATCCTCACTTCCTTCAGTTTTTAAATTTGTTAAAGTTTTTTTTTGTTTTATTGGAAAAATATGTCTGGTGAAGATGAACATTTTATTGGAACCTCCGCTCCTTTGAAGAGTATCTCTTTCTCCTTTGGTGAATATTGTAGAACTCAAAGCGAGAACTTTGTTCGTTGTAAGGAAAGTAACCAACACCCTTCTCAATGTGTGGAAGATGGAAATAAAGTCACTGTTTGTGCTATGGAATTGTAATTTTTTATTTTACTTTTATTTTACTTTTTATTTTTTGAAAAGTGTTTTATCAGCTGAAACCCATGATCCTTATTTCCTCTTTCCTTTCTTTTCTCAAATAATAAATGAAATAAATGAAATAGATTTGCTAAAGTGAGAGAAAAATGTAATCCAGAGTTTGTAGGACACTGGGAATGTCTTGACTCAAACAATCAAGAATTCAGGTTTATTATTATCATTATTCTTATTAGAGCTTTTCTTTCTATTTCTTTCTCTTCTTTCTCTTTTTTTTATTTTATTTTATTCCTTCTCCATTCAATATGATCTGATTCAATTTCTTTCTCTGACTCAATCAATTTTCCTTTCTTTAGATTCTGTAGACCACAACAACTTGCTTTTGATACTTGCATGTTGGAAAATTTCGTAATTTTTATTTATTTAATTTTATTATTTGATTAAATTTATTTAGCTTACTTTATTGGAAAGATTCTGATTTAATAATTGTAAAATAGGGATTGGGAAAAGACAGATATGAAGAATTAAAATCAGGGAAACTTCCTTCTCATAAACCTTATACAAAGTAAACAAAAAAAAAACCTGTTTGGATAGAGAATCAAAAAAGAAAGAAAGAAAGAAAGAAAATCAAATGCAACAATAAAAATAAAAATTTTAATATCAAAGATTTCGGGTCTTTTACATTTTTTCATAATCTATTTTAGTTTCCAATTTCTTGAGTTCACTTACTTTTCTTGCAGCTTTCATAAAATCTTCTTGTATAACATAATCTCTTTCATCACGAATAGCAAACATTCCTGCTTCAGTACAAACATTTCGAAGATCGGCACCATTAAAGCCGTCAGTAAGTTTTGTAATAGCTTCATAATCTTTTTATTTTATTATTTATTTAATTTTTATTTTTATTTTGTTGGGAATTTAAAAAAAAATAATAATTGAAATATTGAGTCAAACCTAATTCTCCATGCTTTGTGATTTTTGTAGCATGAATCTTAATGATATCCATTCTTGCTAATTCGTTCGGTAGAGGAATTTCAATTTTACGATCAAGACGTCCAGGACGTAAAAGAGCAGGATCCAAAGTATCTGGAAAAAAAAAAAAAATGATCATTTAAAAAAAATAGTAAAATAAGAAATAAAATAAATACCAGGTCTATTAGTTGCCATTATGATTTTAACTTTTCCTAAGACGTCAAATCCGTCCATTTGATTCAATAACTTTTCAGAAAAAAAATTTTTTTTTTTCAAAAATAAATAAACAAAAAGCAAAGAAAGAGAATAAAAAAAAATTACTTCCATAAGAGTTCTTTGAATTTCACGATCTGCTGAAGTACCTTCAGAAAATCTTCTTCCTCCAATGGCATCAATTTCATCCATAAAAATAATACAAGGTTGGTGATCTCTTGCATATCCTGAGGAAGAAAAAGAAAAAAAAGAAAAAAAGAAAAAAGAAAAAATTGAAAAATTGAAAAAAATTGAAAAATGAATCAAATCAATAAAAATGCACACACACAAAAAAAAAAAAAAAAAGTTTACCAAACATTTCTCTGATAAGCCTAGCACTTTCTCCAATATATTTATCAACAATAGCAGAGGAAACTACTTTTAAAAAGTTTGCATCGACATTTGAAGCAATTGCTCTTGCAAGTAAAGTTTTTCCTGTTCCTGGAGGTCCATAAAGAAGGACACCTTTTGGTGGTTTAATACCAACACGAAGGAATAATTCTGGATTCATCAATGGAAGTTCAATAACCTTAAATAAGAATATTTTTTTTATTAGAAATTGAAAAAAATTAATTATTCAAAATCAAAAATTAAATAAATAAATAAAAAATTATACCTCTCTAATTTCTCGAATTTGTTCATTCAAACCTCCAATAGTGTTATATGGAACATCTCCTGGATCTTCAATTGACATATTGAAAACTAAAGGATCTACTTCTCTTGGGAGCTTTTTTTTTTTTTCAGAAAAAATAAAAATGAGAAATGAATTCAATATTCATTGAAATGGAAATGGAAATAGAATGGAATGTAAACCATTCTCATAATAGTTAAAGTTGTCATATCTAAAGCCACACGAGTTCCTTGAATTAATTTTGTTTTATCAAGTTTATTTCTACAACCAACAACATAACGAGGACCACTTGAAGCTTTGACAATAACTAAAATTTAATTAAAACAAACATTTAAATATTTGTGAGTAAAGTTTTTTTTAAAAAATAATGAAAAGAAATAATAATAAAAAATGAAACATCTTTCTTCATCTAATTGTTTAAGAACTTCAGCAATAACTTGACCAACACTTTGTAAAGCCTTTAAGTCATCTTCAGATTTATTATATTCCTTTTCAAATTCTCTTATTGCAATTCTAGCTATTTTACAAAGGAAAAAAAAAAAAAGAATAAATATAAAATAAATAAGAAATTTCAAAAAATAAATCAAAGTATTACTTTCTCTAACACGACTTTCTACTTCACGGGCATGAATTAAACTTTTCTTATAGTCAGATAAAACTTTAGCTCTCTTCATTCTTTCAGCACTCATTGGAACGCTTTGAGCGTTTGGTGTTGTTGTTTGCCCTGGAGGGTTATTCTTTGGTGTTTGAGGATTGTCGCCCATTGTTTTTTCAAATTTTTATAACTAATTTTGATTTTTTTGAATTAATTTCTTTGAAAAGAATGAAAAGTATAAAGAATTGTTATTATTGAGAGTTTGTTTGAGTTAAAGATTTTGAATTGAATTGAAATGTTACAAGTCCAAGAAGAAAAAAAATAAAAGAAGAATGAAGAAGAAAAAGAACAAAAAAAATAATAAAAAAATGGCGGACAATTTTTTTTTTATTCAACTTTTTTCTTTTCAACCCAACTTCAACTCCCTCAATTTCACAGAACTCAACAATCTTTTTGAAATTTATCATTTCTATTTTTTATTTTTTGAAAGTTGAGTCTACTATTCCTTCCCTTTCAAATCTTTTTGAAGAGACCTCAGAGTTTTCATTGAAATTTTTTTTGTTTTCCAAAAATCGTTTGTTTATTGTTCATTCAACTTCTGAAGTTTATGAATTAGGCCCTAATTCAACTATTGAACTGACACTCTTTTTGCCAGAAGTGTAATTGAGTTGATCTGAAAGATAGATGTTTTCTTTTTGAAGCAATTCTTTCCTTTGGTGACTAAACTTTCAATTTTTTGTTCAATTAAAAAAAAAGATTCAAATTTTTTTCTAAGTTTTTTTTTTTTGGTCAGAAAAAATGGAAGAACAACTTTGGATTGCTTGTTCAAACGGAACAGTTGAAGAGGTTATAAAATTACTTCAAGACTCGTTAAACATTAATTGGCAAGATTCTCGATGTGTAAATCAACAAGTTTTTGGATCTTTAAGAACACCTTTTTGGATTGCTTGTCATAATGGACGCACTGAAATTGTAAAGTTATTCTTAAATGATGAAAGAACTGATATCAATAAAGCAGACAAATATGGTTGGACACCTTTGTATATTACTTGTTATGAAGGACACATAGAAATTGTGAAATTATTATTAAATGATAAAAGAATTGATATTGTTAATTCAGCAAAGTTAGATTGGACGCCTCTTTCTGGTGCTTGTTGGAGAGGACATATTGAAATAATGAAATTATTATTAAATGATAAAAGAATTGATATTAATGAACCAGATAAATATGGAGAAACACCTTTTTATATTGCTTGTAAAAATGGAAATATTGAAATTGTAAAGTTATTATTAAATGATGAGAGAGTTGATGTCAATAAAGCAAAGAATGATGGTGCAACACCTTTGCATTTTATTTTCCACTTTGAAATTGTGCAATATATATTGGGAATGGGAAGAGGTGCCAATTTAAATATTAAAGATAACAATGGAAAAACAGCAATTGATATTGCAAGAGAAAATGAAAAAGTAGAAATCGCTGAATGGGAAAATGAAGTTGAATTTCAAGAAAAAAAAAGAGAATGTGGAAAGATTGTTGAATTATTAGAATCATTTAAAAGAAATCCTAATGAAACAAGAATAAAATTGAGGATACAACTTGGATTAGCTGGTAAATCAATTTGATTTTTTTAATTTTTTAATTATTTTTTATTATTATTTTTTTCATTTTTTTTAAAAAAAATTCAAGACAAAGACGCTGTTTCTATTTTTTCAATGGTCATTCTGTTTTCAGATGCTTATCTGGATTTCAAAAAAAAAAGGAATTAAAAATCTATAGATCTTCAATCACCGTTTATCTTTAGAATCATTTCAAAATTGAACTTCAAATCTTCCATTGGAATCTTTTGTTTTTGTATTTGTATTAATTCCAGAAAATAATAAAAATTAGAAATATGCTTTTCATTGGTTCATACAAAATAAAATAAAAAAAAAAATAAAAAAAAGCGCCCGACGGGGGGCTCGAACCCCCGACCGTTAGATTAAGAGTCTAACGCTCTACCGACTGAGCTAGCCAGGCATTTTTTTGTGATGATTTGTTGAATGGTTTTTCCCGTTTTGTTGTTTGGTTCAATCAAAAAAATCACCCAATTAATTCCTAATTCATAAGAAACAAAACATTAAAAAATTAAGGAAGAAAACATGAGCAAAGAGGATGAATATGATTACTTGTTCAAAGGTTTTTCTTCTTCTTCAACGCATAACCATTTATTTTTTTTTTAAAAAAAAACCAATGAATAATAGAAAAAAAAAAGAAAAAAGAAAAAAATTTTTAAAATTTTAACTGATTCATTAATTTATTTGTGAAGAATTATTTTCATGACTAACTCTTTTTTGTTTTTTGTTTTTTTTTAAAAAACCGAAAATTTATTTTATTTTCCTTGTCATTTCCTTTTTGTTATTATAATAATTAACTGATTCACTCTTCTTTCAATATAGTTGTTTTAATTGGAGATTCAGGTGTAGGAAAATCAAATTTACTCTCAAGATTTACTAGGAATGAGTTTAATTTGGAGTCAAAGTCAACTATTGGAGTGGAGTTTGCAACAAGAAGTATTCAAGTAGATAATAAAACAATTAAAGCTCAAATTTGGGATACAGGTATATTCAATTTTCCATGATTTTAATTGTTTAATCTATTTTCAATTGTTATTTATTAAAATCATTCTTTCCTTTTTTTAAAAAAAAATCTCCTTCTCAAAACCTCAAATCAAAAATAATTTAGCGGGACAAGAAAGATATAGAGCTATTACTAGCGCGTAACTTTCCTTGTTTTTTTAAATAAAATAAAACAAAACAAAATCAAAAATCAAAATATTAAAATCAAAATCAAAAATCAAAAATAGATATTATCGAGGAGCTGTTGGAGCCCTATTAGTTTACGATATTGCAAAACATGGTAAAAATTTCTTTTAATATTTTTTTTTTAAAAAAAATGTAGATGAAATGAAATTGGAAATCTTAAATTTGATATATATATATCTAAAGGAACCTTTGAAAATGTCTTAAGATGGTTGAAGGAATTAAGAGATCATTCTGATTCAAATATTGTTATAATGCTTGTTGGAAATAAAAGTGATTTGAGACATCTCAGGACAGTTCCAACTGAAGATGCAAAACAATTTTCTGGTAATTTTTCTTTTTTTCTTTTCAAATTTTTATTTGATTTTTTTTATTTGATTTTTAATTTGATTTTATTTTAATTCCTTTATTGATAGCTGAAAATAATTTGATGTTCATTGAAACTTCTGCTCTTGATTCAAGTAATGTTGATCTTGCATTTCAAAAAATTTTAACAGGTTTGAATTTGATAGATTTTTTTTTTTCTTTTCTTTTCTTTTCTTTTCTTTTCATTTTTTGTCAATATTGCAAAATAAAATAAAATAAAATAAAATAATAAATTAATAAATTTTTAGAAATATATCGCTTTGTCTCAAATAAAGATCTTGAAACAAAAACTGAACCTCAAAGTAATCTAACACAAGGACAAACAATTGAAGTAGGAAAAATTTCATCAGATACTGAAAAAAAAGATGGAAGATGTTGTTAACAAGAAATAATAATTATGAAATCACCATTATTATTATTATTATTAATTAATCTCTTTGAATTTTATTGACTTAAAGCAACATTACTAGTCTCACTCTTATTTGGTTTTTGAATTGCTGCAAGTATCCTCCTAATAAATCCATAAATCAATGAAATGAGAGCAGCTCCAATGCAAATATAATAAGCCGCAAACAGAATCGAAGCACTACCAATGAAAACTGATGATACAGAAATAGTGGCGTAAATTCCTATAACAAAATAGGAGATATCTTGAACGATGTTTGTAATGAATCCACAAAGAACGATTTTTTTCCAAGTTTCATGAGGAAATGGAAGACTGAACATAGGTAAACGGAAAACATTGGAACCCAAAATAGTGAAAATTTCTGTATTGAATCCTCCAAAGAAAAAGGCAAAAAATGTTACAAAAATATGATTTTTGATAAATTCATCGATTTCAGGTTTTCCCTTAAGCTCTTTTGAATAAATGATGCCCAAAGCAATATAATTACCAACAATGGGAGCAACAATTAGGATAACTAAAACAGGAAGTGCTGTAGCAGCAACAATAACGAAAAGGACAAAGTTATCGATTGAAAGGAAAAAGCAAAAGATGACTTCATTTCGGGCCTCCTTGTTAATAACAAAACCAATAATGGCTAGAATCACACCAAATCCAAAAATTATAGGATAAAAGATTGCAGCGTTAGCTGATGCTGCAGCCGCTGTCATGGCATTATTATATCCACTATCTTCTTCACATAAATCTCCATCATATTGAATTGGACAACTACAATAGAAATCTATTAAAATTTATTTTTTTCGTTAAAAAAAATGTAACACAGGAAGAAAGAAAAAGAAAAGAAAAGCAAAGAAAAGGAAAGAAAGAAAAGAAAAGAAATATTTATCCTCACCATAAGTAAAAGAAGAACAAGTTCCTCCATTTTTACAAGGATTTGGAGTACAAAGATCAGGTTCACAATCAATACCAGCAAATCCTGTTGCACAAACACAATCTCCTGTGGCGCTATTACAATATCCACTTTGACAGTCATCCCAATTACACTCTTTATTTTACAAGTTTTTATTAACAAAATTAAAAAAAATTAAAAAAAAATTAAAAAATAAATAAAACAAAAATATTACGGAGGGTAGAATAAGTTGTCTGACAGTTGTCATCATAATAGCCAGCAGTACAGAAACAGTAATATGATGTACTTAAGGCAGTACAAGAACCTCGTCCTGCACAAGTAAAGCTTGTACATTGGCCTAACAAACGGAAAGAGTTTTTGTTTTTTTTAAAAGAAAGAAAGAAAGAAAGAAAAAAGTACTGCAAGTAGAAGTTGTTGGGCAATCATTATTTACAGCATTGGTTGAATAATTTCCAAAAGGGCAAAGGTTATTTCCCGTACTAAGATATCTATATTTATTAATTTGAAATAAATTAGCGATGTGTTTGCTTCAAAAATTTGAATGAAAAAAGTTTTTTACAAAGTGTCAAAGCTTCTTGTGGTGTATTCTGATGGGACTTTAGATGAAAATTGGTTATTTGAAAGGTCACTATAAAAAGTAAATATGATTGTTTTTTTTTTTCTTTTCAAAAATCAAAAATATAAAATGAAATAATAAAATGAAGCTTACATATAATCTAATGAAGTGAGAGAGGTAATATCAGGGATTTGACCAACAAATTTATTTCCTTTGAGGTTCCTTTTTAAATAAAATTGAGAGTTTTTTTTAAAAAAAAACAAAGATTTATCAATTTTTTTAAAAAAGAGATAAATAGAAAAATACAAGGAGGTCAAGACAGTTGAAGTCAGCTTAGGGAAAACTCCATTAATCACATTTCCTTGAAGGTCTCTATCATATACATCAAGAAGAAAAGAAAAAAGAAAAAAGAAAAAAAGAAAAAAAGAATGAGATTTTTTTTTTTTTTCAAAAAGAAATAAAGAAATTACAATGATGTTAGTTGTGTTAAATCTTTCAAATTTGAAGGAACGGTCCCGGCTAGATTGTTATATTGAATCTTCCTATAAATGAAAAAATAAACAAATTTAATAAAATGAAAAATAAAGTCAAAAACAAAATGAAAAATGAAAAATAAACAATTTTATAAAAGTTCACAACAAAAATGAAAAATGAAAAATGAAAAAAATGAAAAATAAAATTAAAAATGAAACTTTACAATTGAGTAATCCTATCCCCAACACAAACAACAGAAATCTTTGTTCCAACAGTCCATCCACAAGGGTCATTTTGGTTTGGTGGTTGTGTTGTCCATTGTGGCCCCTTTGTTGTTGTATAGAATTTTTTAAAGGCATTTGAGTCCAAAGTTGATAAACTACTCGCCAATGAGAAATAGAACAGGAATAAAGTGAAGAACGAATTCATCCTCTGTAGTTTTAAAAAAACACAAAAAACAAAAAAGAGGGGTTGATTCAACTTTTAATGAAAAAAATTCAAAAATAAAAATAAAAACTTTATTTATAAAATTTATTTATTCCCCAAAAAAAACTGTAATAGACAAAAGGGCAAAATGTTTCTTAGAATTGGTTTCAGCCTAAGAAAGATTTTCCCATTCTTTTTTTCCTGAGTCGATTTCTTTTTCCTTTTTTTTTCCCCTTCCAAATTCAAATCTGATTTATTCATAAAACCGAGAGTTATTCTTCAAATTCTTTGATTTGCTTTCTGATCCATTACATTATTAGAATTAATTTTCTTGATTCTTGTAGAAAGAATCAAAGTTCTTCTTCAATTTGATTGCTTTTGGAGTTTTGGTGAGCAAAAAAGAAGTTGGAATCGAATCTTCGAAAAAACTCAAAGGGGAAAAAGTTTATTTCCTGTTTTCTTGTATTTCGGGAATGATTCAACCAATTTTTTAAGATTTGCATCCTAATGAGCAAGAAGAAAATTTTCATTCAGAAAAAAATATTATTCAAATTGTTTATAAAAGAAATCATGGATAAATTTATGAAAAAAAAAAAATTTTTATTCATTTAACTCAAAGGAACACTGTCAGTTTGATGTGGTTTTTCACATGCTGCAATTGGTCTCCTAATAAATCCATAAAGTAGTGAAATAAAAGAACCTCCAATACAAATATAATAAGGTGAGTATAGAAGAGAAGCACTAAGATTGGTTGATGTAATAATGGTAACATAGAGTGCTAATCCAAGGAATGCGATATCTTGAATAATATTTGTAATGAATCCACAAAGAACAATTTTTTTCCAAGCTTCATGAGGAAATTCGAGGCTGAACATTGGTAAACGAAAAACTTTGGAGCCTATAATAGTAAAGATTTCTGTATTGAATCCTCCAAAGAAAAAGGCAAAGATTGTTGTAACAATGTGATCTCTTGTAAATTTATCAACTTCAGCATTTCCTTTAAGCTCCGTTGAATAAATAACACCCAAAGCAATGTAATTGGCAGCAACAGGAGCGAGAACTAGAACGAGGAAATATAGACCGGATAAACAAGAAATGATAATTACAATGATAAAATTTGCAATTGCAAGGAAAAAACTGAAAATGACTTCATTTCGAGCTTCCTTATTTACAACAGCACCAGTAATAGATGCAAGTACACCACATCCAAAAATTACAGGATAATAAATTATAGAGTTAACTATAGCGGAAAGTAATGTTACAGCACTTTGATATCCACTTGCTTGTTCACATGTATTTCCAGTATAGTCAATTGGGCAATTGCAATAGAAATCTATTATTATTATTATTATTATTTATTATGATTCATTGATTATTTATTTATTTATTATTATTATTATGAGTGAATTTTGATCTCAACAAAAAAAAGAGAGATATTTACCTTGACTATTAAAAGAAAGACCACAAGTTCCTCCATTTTTACAAGGATTGGAGACACAAGGATCAGGTACACAATCATCACCAGCAAATCCTGTTGGGCAAACACAATCTCCTGTGTTATCATCACAATATCCAGTTTGACAGTCATCCCAATTACAAGCTTCGTTTATGAATTTGTTATTTTTTTTTTTTGAAAAGAAAAGGAAAGAAATAAAAAAAAAATTTACTATAGAAACCAGAATCTATTTCACAGTTTATTCCAAAGTAGTGTGAATTACAGGAACAGCTATATGATGAGCCAAAGGAAGAACAGGTACCTCTTCCTGCGCAAGTAAAAGTGTCACAATAAGCTAAAAAGAAAGGAGAAAAAAAAAAGGTTTGTTTTTGTAGGAAAAAAAAAAAAAGAATTGAAAGATAAAAAAAACGAACAACAAGTAAAAGAGTTAGGAGAATCATTATTTACAGCATTGGTTGAGTAGTTTTGAAGAGGA
>Ga0209960_1002562_pt1 | contig 17753 bp, 17 predicted proteins | sample ThiBiot_500_plan_2_FD_183947 | JGI IMG/M metagenome (GOLD analysis project Ga0209960, IMG submission 183947) | Wastewater bioreactor microbial communities from Cape Town, South Africa - Thiocy_expt_500_plan (SPAdes) | ecosystem: Engineered > Bioreactor > Thiocyanate-remediating >...
AAAATTTTTGTTTTTTGAAAAAAAAAAAAAAAAAAAGTCAACAAAAAATTCTGGGAAATTCAAAGTTAAAAGGGAATAAAATTATAATTGTTTGATATTAACTTGTTCTGTTTTTGAAAATGATAATTTTAATCAAACAAAAATTGTTTGTCTTCTTATTCGTCTTTGAATTCACCTTCTCCCTCCTTCACACAATACAGTCGCAATCAATCCCAATTTCAATTTCATTTCAATTTCATTTTGTTTCAATCATCATTTTGTTTTTGAATACAATAATAGTTTTTCAAAAGTAATCTTTGACAAAAATGTTTTTTTATTGTTTTGAATCGTCTTGATTTGAATCCTAACATTTGAAAATTAAAAATTAAATTCGTTAGATTGCATCCTTTCAGTTGAATGAAAATGAGAATGAAATGAAATGAAATGAGAATTATATAAAAAAAAATACCTCAGTTTGAGTCTCCAATACTGATGCAACATTCTTTCTTGAAGTTTTCTTCTTTCTCTTTGTTGATTGCTTTCCACTTCCTTCAAAGAATTTCAAAAAGCTATGATCAAGTTTTCCAACTTTTCTTTCTTCTCTTTGATATTCCTTTGTTTCAGGATTATATTGAACTTTTCCAATTTTATTCTTTTTCTCCTTGTGCATTACAGCGCTGGCTTTTTCTTTTTGATTTCAAAAAATTAATTAAATTGAATAAAATAAATAAAATCAGAAAAAACAAACTTTGTTTGGGTCGAGTTGAATTCGAATGTAATTTTGATGTTGATTTTCCATCATTATCAGAATCTGATTTTTCACTTTCACTTTCACTTGAACTTGAACCTGAACCTAAACCTGAGGAACTAGAACTTGAGCTTGAAGTTGAGTTTGATTTCTTTAAAGCTGGAAATAAAAAAAAAACAAAAGAAAAATTAGAATCAAAAATGAAAGAAAAGATTGAATCAAGAAAAGGAACCAGCTATCTTGACATCACTTTCTTTGTCTTTTTCTTCTTTTTCTTTTTTTTCTCTTTCTCTTTCTCTTTCTTCCTTTTCCCTTTCTTCTTTCTCTTTTCTTTCCCTTTCTTCTCTTTCTTCTCTTTCTTCTCTTTCTCTTTCTTCTTCCTCTTCTCTTTCTTTTTTCTTTCTTTTTTCTTCTTCCTCTTCTTTTTTCTTCCTCTTTTTTTCCTCTTCATCTTCTTTTTTTCTTTCACGCTCTTCCTCTTCTCTTTCCTTTTTCTTTCTTTCTTCTTCTTCTTTCTTCCTCTTCTTTCTTTCTTCTTCTTCTTCTTTCTTTTTTCTCTTTTCTGTTTCGCTATCAGTATCAGTGTCAGTATCACTATCGCTATCACTTTCATTTCCAATATTTGATGGAATAATAATTTTTTGTTTGAGTTTTGTCTTTTTTTCTTCAACACTTGATTTTTCGGACTCTTCTTCTGTTTCATCTGTTTCTGTTTCCGTTTCCGTTTCTTCTTCTTCTTCTGATTCACTTGAAGATTCCTTTTTACTGATCTTACTTTTTTTCCTAGCCAACATTGCAATTTCATTTTTATCATGAACTGAAGATCTTGCAATTGAAGATCTTGCAACTGAATTTCGGGGAGGTTGTTCTTCTTCTTCTTTTTTTTTATCAATTGAAATTAAATTACCAAACAAATGAAAAATAATAAATTAAATTTATTTAGATTTAATCAAACCTTGGGCATTATTTTTCACATTTTTTAATGCTGCAACCCATTTCCTTTGATCCTCTTTATGTTGAGCTCTGAATAAATAGTGATATCCACTTGCCATTACTAATCTAAAAAGGTCTTGAGTCTCACCATAACCCTTAATATCTGTGAGAACAACTGATTTAGCAAGATCCAATGAACCCAACTCTTTTTCATATTTTGGACTATTTGGTGAATATTCCTAAAAGACAAAAAAAAAAAAATTAATAAAAAAAAAACTAAGGTCAAAGAAATAGATAAATAATAATTTTCAAATGAACCTTATTTTCATGAAAGAATTTCATTTGATTTCCTTGTATCACAACAAAAAATGTTTTCCATTTCTTATAAAACAAACGATTCTCTTCATATATTTCATTCCTTTTCTCCAGCAAGCCTTTCATAGCTTTCTCCTATCTCTTTCTCTAATACAACAATCAAAATCTTCTAAACTTGCTCTTATTTAATGAATAAGTCTGAATCACAGTAATCTAATATCTGAATTGAAAATATTGTTTTTGTTCAAATTTAATAAAAATAGCTTTTCAATTATTCCAATTTTTTTTTAAAAAAATTTTCGTTTATTATTTTTCAAAAAAGAAATATAAAAAAATGAATAGCATGAGTTGTGAAAATGAAATACCTTTACAGTTGCTTCAAAGTATAGAAATAATGAAGGGAAAGAAGAAGAGTTTGACTTTGCAATAATTAAATTTTCGGATTTTTTTTTTTTTTTTTTTTTTTTTTTTTTTTTTGAGTTCAAAATCTATTTTTGAAAACTACTGGGGAATCAAATATTGGAACACATATTAGAGCATCATTTTGAAAGTATAATAGTATAGTAAAGTAACAAAGTAACAATCAAATAGTGAAGCATTGAAATCATTTATTGAGATTGTTTTTTATTATCAAAAATATTTCCAAAATGTTTCAAAAATGAGTTGATAATTATTATTTATTATTTTTGACTTCGGTAAAAACAAAGATTCTCTTGGAAGATAAACAAAATTTGAAACAAACTTTATTATGAATCTCCACTTAGAATCAAAGTTATCAGAAGTGATGTGAACGAGTCTTTCAAGTTGTGAATGTTATTTATTGTTAGAGAGAGACTGAGAATGACTCATTGAGTTGACTCATCTATTATTAATTATTTGGAAAGAATCAAGAAACAATCAAGACCTGGACTAATTGTTTTGATTTGTTTGCAAACTTCTAAAACTTATAAACAACTGTAGAATTGATTGATTCTTCATTCCAACAACAACTACTACAACTTTCTTTCAATTCTCATAGACTCTATTCTTTGAATTTTTAATTTACCAACAATTAAAAGTCGAATCTTATTTCTACAATTAAATTTAATGACAGTGACATTGGCAAAACAATTAATTGAAATAAACAACTAAATAATAATACAATAATAAATAAATAAATAGATTTTATTCATTGAAGACTTTGAAGATGGAGAAGAGAAAAGCTGAAGACAATGAGACAGGTACTCAGAATAAGAATCAGAAATTAGACAAGTAATTTTTTTGTTATTTTACTTTTTATAATTAATGAATTAATGAATTAATTATGAATTTTGTTTTAAATTAAATAATATAATAGTGCTGAAGAAGATTTTTTGGAATTGAGAAAGTTATTACAAAGTGATCCTGATTCTGTTGGAAGTTTAGCTAGCGAGTTTGATGCTTACTTTGATAGGATTTCCCATTTGTTGTTTAATTCAATCACAATGGTGGTGAATAATAAACATAAGTATAGACTTGCTGAGATTGAGTATTATTTGAAAGGTGGTAAGCATGAAGATACTTTTGCTCATTGTAGTCCTGATCAAGCTGGATTTGAAGAATGGTACTTTCATAAACAAAAAGGAACTTATAAAGGAGGGACTTATAAAGGACTTGATTTGACATTTGGAGCTAAAGATGTTCTCTTTTCTTTCTTTACTTCCTTTCAAATTACTATAATCTTTTTCTTTTTTTATTTATTTCAATTTTAATTATTTAGAAATGTTTTGGTGGAATCTTAATTCGAGCAATTCAACCAGTGGGTGATCCAAATGCAAAGATCATTGAAGGTCCATGTTGTGTAGTGGATACAATTTTGAAACATTGTGAAGTGGAGAATATTATTGATTTGGTTGGAAAATCCAATTATTCTTCAACAGTTTTTGATGATTCAATTTTAAAACTTGTTCCTGAATCACAAAAAGTTATTCGAAATATTATCAAATCTCCAAGGTAAGTTTTATTATTTTATATTGATTTCTTGAGCCATTAAAATTTTTTTAATTCTCTCAAAAAAAAAAAAAAATATTAGAGTTGGACTTACTTTAAAACGTTTCGATAATAACAAAGTAGATTATATCATGCGTGATTATCGACACTTGATTAATCCAAAACAACATTCAAAAGGAAAAGTTTTATTGATCTTGGCCTTCCATGCAAAAGGTAAAGGAGAACAAGCTATTGCAGATTTGACAAACACAAAAGTTGCAGTTGTAAGAAAATACATTGATACTTGTGTAAAAAGTAAAAAGACTCCTCCAGAGATGGTTGGAGAAAGTTTAAGTGTTGATGGATTATGTGATATGTTTGCAGCAGTAAGAAGAAATAATAACCCAAAATAAAACCTTTCAATTTGATTGTCAAAATTTTATTTTCTTCTTTTTTTATTTTTATTTTTATTTTTATTTTTATTTTTATTTTTATTTTTATTTTTATTTTTATTTTTATTCTAAAAGTATTCAAGTATTTCTCCTGCTTCTTGAAGTTTTTCACATATCTCTACGAAATTTGGCCTCTTATTTGGTTCCATATGTTTACATTGAAGATAAATTTCTGAAATAGTTTTTCGAGTTGATGTTTCTAATGAAGTTGGTAGAGGAAGAGTTTCACCAGCGCGAACTTTGAGTTCAATTTCAGCAGCATCCATCCCAGACCAAGGTATTTCTCTAGTTAAAAGTTCCCAAAGGATAACACTTTGAAAAAAAAAAAAAAAATGAAGATATGATTATTTTTGATTGAATGTTAATTGAAAACTGAGAAAAAAAAAAAATCAAAAGGATTGAATCAAAACTTACCCAAATGCATAAACATCAGATTTTCTCTCTTCATCATCTGATGGATTAGGATTATTTGTGTACATCCTTGCAAAAGTTTCTGGTGAAGCATAACGAGGTGAAAGTCCAAATAGTTCATATCTTTTTTGAGCAATAATTGAATGATTTTCGGCAATTCGAGAAATTCCAAAATCTATTCATAAAATATTGTGAGGAAAAAGAAGAAAAGAAAAGAAAAGAGAAATAATAAGAAAAGTTACCACAAATCACTACATCAGGGAATTTATTTGGATAGAATTTAACTAAAACATTTGCAGCTTTTACATCTCGATGTATAATTCCATATCCATGAATTGCTTTCAAACCCTATTATTTTTGTATTTAGGATACTTTGATTGAAAAATTAAAAGGAAAAAAAAAAAAACCCTTGCTATTGATAATACAATGTAAAATAACATGGTATCATATAAATCAAATTCAGATTTTCTTTTGTGAATAAAAAAATACAAATCTCCCTAATTTAATTTGTTGAAAGATTGACATTTTGTTATTTTTTTTGAAAATAATGAAAATCATACATCATAAAGTGGTGTAATAATTGTCGTATTTACATCATCATATGCAAGTAAAGATATAACATTTGGATGAAAAGATAAAGACCACATTGTCATAATTTCATGATGAAAAGCCTCAATTGTATCTTCAGATTGTTGAGCTAATTATCGATTTTTTTTTTTTTTTTTTTTTTTTTTTTTTTTTCAACAAAAAAATTGTGAAAAAAAAAAATACTATTAATTTGTTTTACAGCAACAACATCAACTCCGGCTCGAGCACGAAGACCTTGATCAAGGACATGTCCTTCATACAAAACTCCGTTTCCTCCTTTGCTAATTTGTTTTCCAATTCGAACTGAAGATGTAAGATCGGATATGAGTAAAAATGCTGGTAGTGCTTTTTCTATTTATTTATTTATTTATTTATTTATTTAAAATCAATGATCCTTTAAAAAAGCATTGATCAGAAAGAAGAATGAACCCATTTGTGTGTTTATAAGTGTAATTCCTGTAGGATCTTGATCTTCTTTATTTTCTATTTTATGAAAAAAAAGAAAATTAGTTTTTTGAAGGCTTAAATTATTGAAATTATAAAAATTCTAACCTGGTTCAATAGCAAGAGGATCAAATTTATATCCATACAATTGATGAGTTTGTTGAATGAGACTATTGGTTCTTTGAGAAAGTTCAAGAGATAAATGTTTCCTTTTCTTCTCTTTTTTGTTCTCTCTGAACAAATATAACGCAAGTCCACCAAGAAGTATGCAACCAACAACAACACCGGCTACAATTCCTCCAATTTGTGCGGCTTGAACTCCTAATAACAGAAAAAAATAAAAAAATTACTTTTCAAGTTACAAGAAAGAAAAAAAAAAAAATAGGAAAAGATAAAAAGTGAGAGAAGAACCATTTTCTGGGAGTTCGGTTGGTGGAGAGGTTGGAGAGGTCGAAGTAGGAGGTGGGGCAGTAGGTGGATAGTAAACTACATTCAATTTATCACAATAAGCCCAGGAAGTATTTGATGTTAAACACCAAGGATACAAACGATCATCATTATTGTTATTGCTATTAATACAAGTTGTGTATTCTCTTGTTCCTACTGTAAATGGGAAATCACAGGAACTGGTACAATCATTACAATAACCCCAAACTCGGTCAGCATCATAATTTGAAGTTAATGAACACCAGGGCTAAATTATTTTATTTATTTATTTATTTATTTATTGATATATTATGGAAAGTAATTTACTTTTGAGCGACCTGGTGTATTAGTAATACAACTTTCATAACTCTTTCCTTCATAAATAAATGGAAAAACACATAGTTCCTAAATACCAATTGTTTAGAAAAGATATCTTGAAAAAGGAGAAAAGGAAGAAACCTGTTCATAATCTGGATATTTGAATGGATAAGCTCCAATTTCTTGTATTGATGAAGTATCAAATGGAGTGCAATCAACTTTATAATTGAGTTTATGATTTTATCATTTTAAAAAAAGAAAAAATATAGATTCAAAAATACTTGCTGAAAAGATTCCAGTGAAATCAAGATCAAAGGAAATATTGGGCACAGACTCATTTGAATGAAAGACAATAACACCAATAATACTGTCTCCAGTTTTTGATTTGATTGACTTATCCAGGTTTGGAAAACTGTAGTAAATGTTCTTCTTCAAAGGATTTGCAGGTCGAAGAGCAAATGTAGTGGAATTGAGGGTTCCTTGAGGAAGATTATTTCGAAGGATTTCTACTCCATTGATATAAATTACAACACCATTATCGGACCTATTAATCAAATTAGACTATTTAGAAAAATAGAAAGAGTAAAACAGGATCAAAAATCTTTTTGAAACCTCAAGTTGATTTGATATTCACAGAGGTTCGGAACAATTATCTTTTTTCGAAAGTAAGTTGCTGTAATATGGGGAGTGTTGGAGTAAGAGAGAACCTAGATAAATGTCGAAGTAAAGTCGATGAGAAAGATTAAAAAAATTTTTAAGAAGAAGAATATTCATACAGTACTGTTAAGAGTGACATTAGAATCAGCAAAAGGAGCACCAGATTGAGTCCAAGAATTGTCGTTAAAAAGGAGTGAAGTAAGCCAATCAGAGTTCTATTATTAGTATTATTAGTATTATCATTTTAAATAAATAAATATAAAATAAAATTAATATTCATTTTTTCTATTACTTGAAGATTTCCCTCAGTTAAATAGCTCCATTGGGAATATTTTTGAATAATAGATCTTTTGACCATAAACGGAAGAGCTAATGGATGATTCAAAAAGATTTATGATTTAAAGTTAAATAAATAAATAAATATACTTGATTGAATCTGAACAGAAAACTGTAAATCAAATAAAAGAGTTTGATCATCAAGTGCTCCTTTATGAACCTCGACCGCAATGGAATTATTTCCAGAAATAAAAAGTGATAAAAATTCTGGAGCTAGTATATAATAATTAGATACAAAAAAGTTCTCAAACTAAAATAAAAGGGAAAGAAAGAAACTTGAAAGTATTAATGTAGTTTGTTTATCAATATTATTAGTAATTTTCTTGTCAGAAAAAGTTTCATAATTTGCCCCATCTTGTAAGTTATTACGATATAATTCAGTTCCATTTAAAAAAATTGCGACTCCATCATTTGCAACAAATTTCACTTGATTTTTTTCATTAATTAATATTAAGATTTGAAGAAGAAGAAAAAAAAGAAATCATACAAATAATTTTTTCAATTCGATTTGGTAATGAACTATCCAATTGAATATTAGTTCTGAAGTAGACAGAAGTTGCATTAGATAATTCTGTATTTAAAAATGAAGAATCTCCACTAGTCATGTACCCAAAAGGTGCTTTTGCAATTTGCCATGAATTATCATTAAAATCGAGTTGCCTCCATGGACTTGTCATAAAAGAAGTTTCAGGATTGGGGGTTGAAAATCCTTCAAAGTATTTCCAATTTGATGAAAATGGAATTAATACTCGAATATTTGGGAAGTTGGAGTCTTTTTTGTTTTAATTTTTATTTTTATTTTTCAAAATAGAAATAAAATAAAAAATAAAATAAGATAAAAAATACTCAATGGAGTGAATGTTGGAGCTGGAGTTGATCCTGTATCTAAGGTTTTTTTTTTTTTGAAAGGAATCAATTTCTTTGTTGTTAAATAAAAATAATAATTTCAGGACAAAAAATTAAGTTACCTCCATTACATAAATCAGTTTGACAACACTCAGCATCTTGCAGAGTTTGACAATATTGCATTGTAAAGCATCCCAATGTCACACCATTATTTTGTATATATCTTGCACATGTTCCTGAAGGGCAATCATTGACTGGTGGAGAAGCTCCAGAGGTGCCAACAAAACATTGAAGTGAGGATATGGGTGTTAAACAACCCAATAAAAATATTAAAACAATCAACAGCTTCATGAATTATCAAATCTCATTTAAAAGTACAAGCAATAATAATACAAATTCTTAAATCTACATTAATGATTATTAGTTGAAATCAATAAATAAATAAATATCAATAATACTTAATAAGAATTAAAAATAAATCTAAATCGGTCTCAATCACCCACAATATATCATCCAAAGTTATCTATTATTCCCAATGTTTATTATTGATGCTTGAAGTTGAATACAAGATATCTGTTTGTTGATAATTACATTTTAGAAATCAATTATTAGAAATCAATATAGATAAAAGAAATTACCAAGAGATCTCGTGAAAAAAATACAACTCTACAAATCCTTCAAAGCCAAACAAACAAACAAACAGTCTAAGTTCGTCCTGAAATTATAAACAATACTTGCAAGAAGGAAAACACCAAAATGAAAGGAATCCTAAAGCTACAGGACCTAAAGCTATTATTTTACTAAAGTTAATATAAAATCCAAGCATAAATAATTTTTCAAACCAAACCGAATTTTGAGCTAGTCATGCATTATTATTTTTTCATTACCATTTTTTGTTGTTGTTTTTTTTAAAAAGATCTTTGTAATGAATTGTTATTGAAAATGATTTTAAAGCAAACGAATTGATGAACTGAAGCAGAATAATAGAGTTAGAATATTGAATGGATGAATAGATTAATGGTTGGAATCAAGAGCTTGTTATTGAATTTTTTAATGTTTATGCTGTTGTGCTTTCCAAAGAATTTTTTTTTTTTATGCGCTCCCCTTTTTGGAGCGATCGAGGAAAAAAAAAAAAAAAAAAAAAAAATAAAAATTTTTAAAAAAAAAATAAATTAAAAAAAAAAAAAAAAAGAAAAAAAAAAAAAAAAAAAAAAAAAAAAAAAAACCACATTGACACTTTTTCATTATGCGTTACTTTGGAAAAAGGAGCTAAAGGTGGAAAAAGGAAAAAATGGGAAAAAGAAGGAAAAAAGGATTATGCAAAAAAAAAAAATTAAAAGTCAACCTGGGAACGAACTTCACTAAACGAAGGATTTTAAAGCTTTTAGAATATTTTTTTACAAAGGAGATCAGATCTCTTGGATTGTAATATTATTTTTCTTTTCTTTTTTTTGTAGTTTATTTCATTTTTTTTCAAAAATGCCTTAGCATAAACAATTGTGCTTATCGATTGTTCTTTTTCATTATGCATTTTTGCATAAAACAATTATGTTTCGTTTCAAAAATGAAAACACATAAAGATCTATTTATTTATATATAATGCATAATATTATAAACGCATAATTATTTTTTTATTTTATTTATGCATTGCATAAACAATTTCTTACAGAATGCTTTTATAGCTCGCTTTGAAGATTGCTCAAAGGTTTAGAGAGCATTAGTTGTTCTCAACTTCAAAGACTTGGGATCCAATAACTTTAGTTTTATGTTGTATTTATCAATCGTTTGTTAAATAATAAGGAAGTGTATAATATTAGATTAGAAGAACAAAATGGCTTCAGAGGGAGATATTTCGATGGAGGAATTTAGAAAACGAGGTTCAGCTTTATTAACAGTATTCTTTTATTATTGTGTTTTTATTTTTATTTTATTTTATTTATTTTCAAATAATAATTGGTCTCTTTCTCTCTCTCTTTTTTTTTTTTTTGAATCAAGGATAAACAAAGAGATTTGTTAAAGGTAAAATTTTAGATCATTTTATTATATCATGAATCATGATTATTATCATTTTGAAACAAACATTTAAGAAGAAAAAGACAAAAAGACAAAAATATAAAGATTTCAAAAAAAAAAAAAAAAATAGGAAGAGAAAAGATATTGTGGTTGGCTATCCAAGAAACATTTCATTGTAATCTTAATTGTCCTCATTCTCCTCATCCTTACTGTCATTATTCTCATCGCTGCTTTGATCCCATCCATCTCAAAAGCACTCGCCAATGAAGCTGTTCAAAATACCAAAGTCAATATTGACTCAATAGGAGTCTCAGATATACAAGATGATAAAGTAATTTTAGTAATTAGAGGTTCCATAGATAATCCAGATAATTTAGGAGGCTACTTTGAAGAGTTTCCTTTAATAACATATTATAGTGATTCAGAAATTGGTCATTTTACCATGCCTCAATTGAATATCAGCGCAGGAGAACCTTCAGATTTTAATATTCAAGTAGAAGTCACAGTTACTAATACTACTAATGCGATAGCATTTGCTTCTCAGATTCTTTATGGTGAGACATTTACAATTCGGATGAAAGGAAAAGGAAATGTTGTAACACAAGGTTTCACAATTCAGGATGTAGATTTCAATAAAGAAATTTCACTCAAAGGAATGAATGGAATGAATGATGTAGAGATCTCTGAATTCGACTTTTCAAACTCAAATAATGATTTCCTATTTTTTACATTGAAAGCCACTTTAAAAAATCCCTCCAAAGTCTCCCTTTATTTAGGTAAATTGAACTTGGAAATTTTTTTTGAAGGAATCAAAATGGCATTTGCGTCAATTGATATTGTTATACAAGAAGGTACAAGTGTGAATGAAATATCTGGAAATGTCCTTCAATCATCCCAATTCACTGCAAGTAATTGGCAAAAAGTTGTCCCACTTTTTAACTCTTACTTAACAGGGAACCCAATTGAAATCACCTGCAAAGTTGCTCAAGATTCTGGGATCCCATCAGTAATTCTTCGAGAAGCTATGAAAGATTGGGTTCTATTCGCAACAGTTCCTGGTTTAAGTAGACAACTAGTTAGTAACGTAATCTTTCAAGAAGTCAATATTTCCCCAATGACAATTAATCGTATCAAGTTTGGAGCACTCACTCTACTTGAACTTGATAATCCTTTGGGAGTGAATACCACAATTGATGTCAGTGAAGTCGAATTGAACGTCCAATTTTTAAATGTTAATAGAGGAAGAATTTTATCAATCAATGCACTCCCAGCTACTGTTTACCCTTCAACATATGGTAACTCCAAACTTCTAATTGGATTTTCAATTGAAAAACTCTTAACTGATGAAGAGATTATCAACTTTATTAGTTTTATGCACACGTTTGCTGTTAGTGAAGGAGTTCCAATTATTTGTGTAGGAAGTGTTGATTTAGTTGCTAATGTTGGACCAATTGGATCCATCCTTCTTCATGGTGTACGTGTTAATGTTCCCTCATCAGTCCTTGGGATGAACTCCTTAAAAGCAAATACTGTTGATTCTTATGATTTCTTGAATTCAACCTCTGACAAGATACATATCAATCTTGCGATTGAAATTGTCAATCCTTCCATTGCAACTGTGAATCTAGGAGGAATTTCATTTGATATTATTTTTGAAGGGGTCGTTGTTGGTCAAGTCCTTGCAGTTGATGTCACATTTTACCCTTCAGCAAATACTCTTCATTTATCTGGTTCAATTGATCCAACTACTGAGGATGGAATTGCTGCAGCCACCACATTGTTTCAAAATTGTTTGTTAGGCATCTCTGTACCAATAACTGCAAGAACATCTGTTGATGGTATCCAGAACCCAATTTTTAATAGTGGTTTCCAAGGATTTGAACTCCAAACTATTGTTAAAGGAAAAGACTACAATTTTGTTTCCTCCCTTGAGATTCATTCTCTATCAATTGATCTCCAAGATGAGACCTTTGTAACAATATCAATTAATATGACCATTCATCTTGATAGTCCACTTAGTCAATCTGCAACTTTAATTACAGAAGGGTTGTCTCTTATCGGAAACCTTTGGTATAAAAATCAAACTATTGGAGGACTCATTGCTCCATATACTGAGACATATGCTACAACTAGTACCACTGCCTCACTCATTATTAATGGACAACTTCAATTAGGAATGAAGAGATCTCCAGCAACAACTCCAATCTCTTTATTAGTTGCAGATTTCTTAAATCAACCTTCAGTTTCTCTTGAAATTGGAGGCTCAGTAAATGCCACTATTGTTACATCAATTTCAAGAATGACAGTTGATGCTCTTCCTTTTTCTAATTCAATAACTGCTGATGGTCTTGGAGGATTAGTTCAATTCTCAATTCAATCCATGTCATTCATAAACTCTTCAACAACCTCAATTAATATTGATGTAGTTTCAACTATTAATAATCCTTCAACAACAACAGCATCTCTTAAGGACATTACTTTTGATATTAAATATGAAGGAGTTATTATTGGACAAGTTCATACAACCAATTTAGTTCTCCAACCTGGTGAAAATACTGTCATCATGAGTGGATTTATTAACTCAAGTTCAGAAAATATTGATAAGACTGAAGATTTAATTAATTCTTACCTCAAAGGAATTCCATTTAATATCACTGCATCTGTCCCAACTTCTGGTGGTTCAACCCTTCAAATTGTAAATGATGCTATTCAAGGACTTTCTTTAGATTCTACATTTGATGGAGAACCAATTGATATGATTGGAGGTGTAATATTTAATAGCCTTGATCTTCAGTTCATTGATAGCGAAACTGCTTCAATTAATGCCGAGATCTCTATTATTGTTGATTCTCCTCTTGGTCCTGAGGCTCAATTTGATATTCAAAGTTTAATTTTGGATGTTGAACTTCAAGAAGCAAAAGAAGTTTTGGGAGAGACCTTTGCAACACTTTCTGTAGCACCCATAATCAATTTTGCAAATTCTACGCTTTTAACTGCAACAATTAATTCAACTCTTGCCATTACAGATGAAACCTTATTTAATAGTTTTTTCAATAACTTCATCAATCATGACTTGGTTAGTATGCGATTATTTGGATCATTTACTGTGACTGTAACATCAATTCTTGGACAACTAACTCTCTCAGAGATTCCAATGAATGAAGTTACTACTCTTGGAGGAATGGATGGACTCTCAGATTTTTCAATTCTCTCTTTAACTTTTATTCACTCCACTCCCTCAAATATTGTTGTAACTGTGGTTTCTAATATTAATAACCCTTCTTCCATTTCTGCATATTTAGTTGATCTATACTTTGATATTTATTATAATGCAATTTATATGGGAAAAGTAAAAGGTGCAGATATTTACCTTAGTCCAGGTAATAACTCAATTTCATTATCCGGAAACATCAACCCAGCTACTAGTGATATGGAGACAACCCAACAATTATTTACAAGTTACATTCTGGGTCAATCTTTTGATGTCATTGTTAATGCAAGTAATCCTGCTTCTAGTCAACCTACAATTAGTGAAGGCTTTCAAGGCTTAAGTCTCTCTGCAACAGTTATTGGAAATCCTTTACCTTTGATTACTGGAATTTTCTTTTCCTCCCTTTCTCTAGCTCCAATCTCTTCCACTTCAATGACTCTAGGAGGGACATCTGTAGTTACCATTATTTCCCCCCTTGGCCCAAATGGGTTATTAAAAGCCAAATCTATGATCTTAACCGCCGATCTCCTATATCAAGGTTTCATTTTAGGATCCATTACTAATGCACCTTGCACTGTTAGCTTTGCAAATTCATCTCAAATTGTTGCTTCCCTTTTATCTACATTACAAATTTCAAATACCACAGCATTTGTTTCTTTCATTCGTGATTTCATTTATCAACCTTCCCTTCATCTCTCCATTATTGGGTCCTCAAATGTAATTGTCACAACACCAATAGGAGATATCTCCCTCTCAAATATTCCAATTAATGCAACTTTTCCTTTGGATGGATTGAATGGACTTTCTATGTTTACAATCAACTCTGTCAATTTGAAAAATTCAAATCTTACTTCAATTAATATTAACCTTGTTGGTACAATTATGAACCCTTCAACAGTTAGTTTAAATCTTGGAAATGTCTCATTTGATGTTTATTATCAAAATGTTAAAATGGGATTAATCACTGCCATCACAAACCTTGTTCCAGGATCGACTCAAATTCAACTTTCTGGTACTATTCAACCTGATTCTTTAATGATCGCAAATGATCTTTTCCAAAATCATCTCACTGGAATTCCGAGTTTAATTGAAGCAAGAGTAACAACAAATGCAGTCTCTAATCCCACTTTAAATTTAGCGTATTTTTCCCTAATTAATTAATTTTTTTTTTTTTTTTTTTTTTCTTTTCTTTCTAATAAATTTTTTTTTTTAAAAAAAAAAGTCTTCAAGGACTAATATTGAACACTTCTTTCCCTGGTACAACTGAACAGCTCATATCAGGTTTAACCTTCAATGGAATGTCAATTGAACCAGATTCTTCAAACTTAGATCATGTCTTATTTTCATCAAACTTAATTATTTATCTCAACTCTCCCCTTGGACCTAATGCAAAACTTGAAACAACAAGTTTTCAATTATTTAGTACATGGAATACTACAATTAATGGTGTATCTTATTCTCTTGGGAGGTTTTAACTTTTTTTTTTGTTTTTTTTTAAAAAAAAAAATGATTCAAGAAAAGAATGGAAAAAAAAAATCATCAATTTTTCATAATTCCCAACCTTATTCATTTAGTTTCACAAATGATTTGGAAACAACTGTTATTTCTAGTGCAAATGCAATTCAAATTCACACCAACTTAAATGGTCCTCTTAAAATATTTGGAAATGGATCAAATCTTGCAAATTTTGTTTTAAAATTTATGGAATTACCTTCAATTTCAATTCTCATATCAGGCACATTTGATGCGACAATGATAACTTCTCTTGGAACCTTCGAATTTACTGCAATCCCCATTTCTCAATCAGCTTCCTTTCAAGGTTTTCATTTTGTGTTTCCATTTTATTTTTCCCAAAAAAAAAAAAAAAAAAAATAGTCATAATAATAATCATATTCAATTAAAATTAAAATTAAAATTAAAATTTGCTTTTAGGAATTGGAGGAATGCCTCCTGTTGTCGTTTCATCTTTAAACTTACCTCAAAATGTTGATGAGACATTATATAATGGAATTATAATGGATATTTCAGGATCATTGAGCAATCCATCCATTATCACTCTGAAAATGGGAGCAATTTCCATGAAAGTTTATTATAAAGGAACAAGACAAGCAGATATGGAAATCAACAACTTAAATTTAATCCCTGGAGTCAATTCATTCCCTGCTTCAGGTATCTTAAATCCTTCTCAGTCTGATCTTGGAATGACTGGAAAATTTTTTACTGCCTATCTTTCTGGACTCCCATCTCCTGTTACCTTAACTCTTGATACAAAATATCCTGCTTCAACTGCACCTTGGCTTCGTCAAGTCCTTCAAAACACAACCCTTACTTCCAATTTACAATCTCCAACATCCTTTAATCTTATTGGTCCAATTAAAATTAATGGACAAATAAATGTTCAATTTCTTCCATCAACCACTCAATTTGCTGGAATTGTCCAAACGAATTACAATAGCCCTTTTGGATTCAATCTAACAATCCTCCAATATACAATGATCATGACCCTTTCCCAAAATTCATCAATCTTTGGAAATCTTAAAGTTGACTGGGTTGATGCCAATCAAACTTCTGAAGGAGCTATCCTTTTACCTTTTACTGGTGACCTCAATGTTACAAATAGAGACAGCTTCGTTAGCTTCATTAAAAATACTTTAACTCAACCTTCAAAGATGATATCTATCTCTTGTATTGCGAGTGTAAAAACAAAAACTGGAGCAGGAATTGTTCAAATTGATAATGTTTTAACATCTTCAGATATTCCAATCATAGGATTTAATTCTTTTAATAAGACACTCACAATAAATTCGATTGCAGTTAATGGTGGAATCGATCAATTATTACAATTCACCGCTTCATCAACAATTATTAGTAATAGTACAATTTCAGCGATCCTTAACGAAATGGTCTTTGATATCTCCTCTCAAGGAATTAATGTTGGAACAGTTACAGGAACTTCAATAACTTTAAATGGATCTCCAACTGGGGTATCAAATAATGTTTCATTGTCAGGAACTTTCAATCAAACGTTAGGTTCAAATTCAAAGTCAAAAATTTCTCAAATTCTTTCGAAATACATCGCACGTATTTTTCCTCTCTCCTTTCCCTTTTCTTTTTTTTTTTTTTTTTAAAAAAAAATTTTCTTACTCTTTATTAATTTTTTTTTACAAAAAATCAAGGCCAAAGTAATGATATCACATTAACTGGAAAAGTTGTTTCAAGTCCTAGTCCCCTTCAAGAAGCCCTCAGAGCAGTCGTTATAAATACATCTTTTCAAGGATTAACAACTCGTTTGATGGTTGGTATTGATTGTATCAGCAAAAACATTGTCACATATGAAATGACCTCAACACTAAGGATTCATAACCCTCTTGCAACATCATTCTTGATGTCTAATATCAATGTCATTGTCAAAGTATTTTTTCTTCTTCTTTGTTTCCTTGGTAAATACTATTAAAAATGTATTTGAAAAAAATAATATAGTATGCTACTTCTATTCAGAGCTCCAATACTTCATCTTCATTCAAACCAGTCGCACCTTTGATAACTCCTGATACTTGGTCTTCAACCTTTCCTCCTGCTTCGGATCCTAATGATGAAGGTTTTTTTTTTTTTTTTTTTTTTTTTTTTTCTTGCTTCATCCTTCATCCTTCAACACCTAATCAATAACATTTGTAGGGATTTATTCAAATTCGAATCCAATGACTCTGAAAATGACATTGACGAATGCAGTTACTTTGAATACTGATTCTCTTGTGTATCCACTTTATTTTTACATCTCTGGGACTGTAACAATCAAAATTGGTAATTTTGTATCAGACATCAATATTGATGAATGGAACATCCCTGTAGTTACTAAATGTTAAAAACTCGTGTATTCTTATAAACAAGACTTTATTTCTTTGAAAAAAAAAAACAACAAAATTTTTTTTGAAGTTAAATGAAGAAAGACAAGATCAGATAAATATGGAGAAGTCCCAAGTAAATAAGACCAAATACTCTTAAATTTGAATTTGCTTTTGCAAGTCTAATCAATCTAACACTAATTTAGATTTATTGTTATTATTTAATTTTTTGAATTTTTTTTCAAGTAACGAAAATTTAAGGGTTCAAAAAAAAAAAAAAAAAATAA
>Ga0209960_1002563_pt1 | contig 17746 bp, 16 predicted proteins | sample ThiBiot_500_plan_2_FD_183947 | JGI IMG/M metagenome (GOLD analysis project Ga0209960, IMG submission 183947) | Wastewater bioreactor microbial communities from Cape Town, South Africa - Thiocy_expt_500_plan (SPAdes) | ecosystem: Engineered > Bioreactor > Thiocyanate-remediating >...
ACTCTGAGAAAACTAAAATGGAACAGTTTAGAATGAAGGTTAACCAAAAATATGGACTTAACTTAGGTTTTTTTTTTTCTTTTTGAAAAAGCCATGAAGTTTTTTTTCTCACACAATTGTTTCAATTTTCTTTCTTCATTCATTATTATTTCAAAAAATACTCATTAATTTTTTTTTAAAAAAACAAAACATAGAAAACTATGACCAACTCTGGGACTGGTCTGTTGATAATATTGGAAATTTCTGGGGAGAAGTTTGGGATTTCACAAATATTATTTCTTCCACTCCTTACGAACAAGTATGAGAAAAAAAAACTCGTTTAAACTTCAATATTTTGATTTTCTTTTTGAAAAAAATAGGTTGTTGATGAATCAAAGGAACCTGCCCATGTTCCTGAATGGTTTAGTGGAGCTAGATTGAATCTTGCTGAAAATTTACTTTGGTGTAATGACGATTCAGTTGCTATCATGGCTACAGGTTCTTTTTTCTTTTTTTTCTTTTCTTTCTTTTTTTTTTTTTTTGTTTTAACCAATCAATTGAATGAATCAATAATTAATTTGTTGTTGTGTTTTTTTAAAGGTGAAGGACAAGAAGTCAGAAAAATTACTTATAAACAACTTAGAGAAGAGGTCAGAAAATGTGCAGCTGCATTAAGAGCTGCAGGAATTCAAGTAGGAGATCGAGTTGTTGGTAAAGAATTTTTCCATTCTAATCTTTTCTTTGGATTTCAATTTCATTTCAATTTTCATTTCATTCAAAAAAATTCAAATTTTAAAAATTAAAAATTTCTTTAATAGGATATATTAGTAATTGTGTTGAAGCTGTTGTTGCCTTCGTTGCAACTCAAAGTATTGGTGCTATTTGGAGTTCTACTTCCCCAGATTTTGGAGTTAAAGTAATAATTAACTTTTTTCTCTTTCTTTTCTTCTTTCTTCTCTTAATTAATTAATTAATTTCTTTTTTTCTTCCCAATTCTCTTTAATAATAGGGAGTTTTAGAAAGATTTACTCAAATTCAACCAAAAATCATTTTCTCTGTTAATGCTGTTCATTATAATGGTAAACAACATGATCACTCAGCCAAACTTAAATCTGTTGTTGATGGTTTGATTCTTTTTCTTTTTTCTTGGTTTAAATTATAAATTCTTTAATCTTCATTAATTTTATTAAAGGACTCCCTAATCTCGAAAAAGTTGTCATTATCGATTTCGTCCCAGATTATAAAGGAGAGGTTTCTTCTCTTACCAATAGGTTTTTACTTTTCTTTTTCTTTTTCTTTCCTTTTTTCTTCCATTTTTTCATTCATTCCATCAATTAAATAAACAAATAAATAAATCTCAAAATAGTATTAGTTATGAAGCTTTCCTTGAATCAGGTGCTAAATCTGATGGAACTTACCCTCCATTGGTTTTCGAACAACTTCCATTTAGTCATCCTTCTGTCATTGTCTTTTCTTCAGGAACTACTGGACAACCAAAATGTATTGTTCACTCTGCAGGGGTAATTTCTTTTTCTATTTAATTTCAAAAAAAAAAATCAATTTCAAAATTTTAATTTTCGTTATTTCTTTTTTTTCTTTCTTCAAGGGACCTCTTCTTCAACATAAAAAAGAACATATGATTCATGGAGATATTGATCGAAATGATGTTTTTTTCCAATTCACAACAGTAGAATTTAATTATTCAAATATTTATTTATTTATTTGTTTTTACTTACTTTCTTTTTATATAATGTTTATAGACAGGATGGATGATGTGGAATTGGACCATTTCAGTTTTATCAGTTGGAGCTGCTTTAGTCCTTTTTGATGGTTCTCCATTTAAACCTACTCCTCTTCATTTATGGGAATTAGTTGATTCTTTAAAGTATTATTTTTATATGTTCATCATTATCCTTTTTGCTTGGATTAAAACTTCAATTTAATTTATTCATTTACTTATTTTAGAATTTCAATTTTTGGTACAAGTGCAAAATATTTAGCATCATTAGAAGAAGCAGGAATTAAACCAAGTAATATTTAATGATTTTATTTTTTTTTTTTATTTATCCCATTAATTTCTAACTTTTCATTTTTTATTTTTTTAGATCAAACTCTTAAATTGACTTCACTCAAATCAATTTATTCAACTGGTTCTCCATTAAAACCAGAAAGTTATGATTATGTATACAGAGATATTAAAGCTGATGTTATGCTTTCTTCAATCACTGGAGGAACAGATATTGTTTCTCTTTTTGCAGCACATAATACAAATCTTCCAGTTGTTAGAGGTGAAATTCAATGTCGTGGATTAGGAATGAAAGTTGAATGTTGGGATGATACAGGTATTTAAATTTTACTTCATTAAGAATCTTTGATTAAAATCCAAAAAAAAAAAAATAGGAAAATCACTTTTAGGACAAAAAGGAGATTTAGTTTGTACTCGTCCATTCCCTTGTCAACCTGTTTACTTCTGGAATGATGATGATGGAACCAAATATAGTAAAGCTTATTTCTCAAATTTCAAAGGAATTTGGTATCATGGTGATTTTATTGCTATCAATCCAAAAACAAAAGGAGTTTTTATGCTTGGAAGAAGGTAAAAAAAAAAAAGTTTTTTTAGTTAATGAAACAACCAAATAATAATTAATTGATTTAGTGATGGAACTCTTAATCCTAATGGTGTTAGAATAGGAACAGCAGAAATTTATAACTTAGGTAAATTAATTAACTGACTAATTTTTCTTTTAAAAAAACAAATCAATTAAAATAAAATAAAATAAAATAAAAAATAGTCGAACAAATTCCAGATATTGCAGATTGTCTTGTTGTTGGACAAAAATATAAAGATGATGAAAGAGTCGTATTATTTTTAAAGATGAATGAAGGTTTTGAATTTAACCAACGTTTAGTTGATAAATTAAAGTATTTTTTTCTTCTTTTTCTTCTTCATTTTTGTTTATTAAAAAAAAGCTAATTTGCTTTTTATTATAGGAAAGATATTCGTGATGAACTTTCACCAAGACATGTTCCTTCGGTGATTCTTCAAATCAACGAAATTCCAGTAATTTTTTTAAATTTTTTTATTATGATCAAGAACTCATTCTAATAAAATCAAATCTAATTATAGTATACAATCAATGGAAAGAAAGTTGAAGTAGCTGTAAAAAGAATTTTGAGTGGAGAAGAAGTTGTTGCAAGTGGAGCTATATCCAATCCAGGATGTCTTGAATTTTTCAAAAATATTCCTGAATTACAAGTTTAAATAAGAAGTAAATAATCACAATAAATATTAGTTTGAAAATTTCTTTTGATGTTTTTTTGTTTGAAATTCAAATTCAAATCCAATCTCATGTCTGGTTAATCAATATTAATTATTTAAAAAAATTCAAATGAAATTCATAAAAACAATTCAATATATTATCAAACAACTCGGAAAATCAAAACCCAATTCTCTAACTCGGAGAAATGAAGTTGACTTCAATGACTTCACTTCCAATAAGTTTGAGGTTTCAATAAGTAAATTATAATTAGGAACGTGGTTGCTCCTATTGAGTGGCAGCCAATGAGAGACAAAGGGGCAAGTTGACCCAATTCAATTAATCAATGAATCGATTGCAAATGCTTCATAAATAAGGGTCTTTGAATGTATAAATATGAGAATTGAATTAACAATTCAACAATTTAAAATTTCAATTTCAAATTCAATATTTGATTGAAGTTAATAGTGATTGAGTGAATATAACAGAAATATAGTTGAACTTGTGAGAAAATTGTTATTTTTTTTTTTTTTTTTTTTTTTTTTTTTTGGAACCAGTCAACAAACATGAAAAACATTATAACATTTGTATTGAATTGAATTTGAATTTGAATTGAATAAGAATTGAATTTGAATTGAATTGAAACAAGAAAATTTTGGAGAATTTCTTTTGAAAATTTCAAAAAATTTTGGGTCAAAGTTTGAATTGAATGATCTGAAATGACAATTATCCTTTTCAATTTCAATTTCAAAATTTCAAAATTTAATTAACTAACAATAAAAAAATACAATAAAATAGATGAATTCAAGTCTTTCTTTGTATGAAAGGGTTGGGAGTATGTTTTACTTGCTTCCTCCTTCAATGACAACCTTTGAAACAGTGGAGCAAGTCCCAGATTATACAACGGAAGCAATTCCAATTTTTATTTTCACAATTTTGGTTGAAGCTGTTATAACTTTCTTAATGTGGGACCATGATCATGTACCAAATGAGAAAGCAAAGAAGAAACGACTTGCTGCTCCTCCAAGACTTAATGATGCTATCACATCTCTTTCAGCTGGTTTAATTCAACAAATTATTGGCCTTCTTGTCCTTCCTTCTATTTACTTGTCAGCTTATGTTTATATTTTTGAGAATTATTCAATTTATCGACTTGACCCAACTTCAGCTGTAACTTGGATTATAACAATGCTTGCAATTGATTTCTTTTATTATTGGTTTCATCGTGCAGCACATGAAATTAATATTATTTGGGCTGCTCATGTGGTACAATTTTTTTTAGATATCTTTTTTATTTATTTATTTATTTATAAAATTAAATTTGAAATCAAATAACAGGTTCATCACAGTTCTGAAGAATATAATCAAACAACAGCTTTAAGACAAAGTGTCGTTCAAGGTTTTTCTCTCTTTTTAAATTCAGAAATCAAGTTCGAAAATAATAAATATTAAATTAAATTAAATTAGGATATTTTGGATGGGCATTCTATCTTCCTTGTGCTTTCTTTCTTCCTCCTCCATTATATGTTGCTCACAAACATTTTAATTTACTCTATCAATATTGGATTCATACAGAGGTTGTTGGAAAACTTGGTGTTCTTGAATATGTTTTGAATACTCCTAGTCATCATCGAGTAACTTTTCTTTTCTTTTCTTCTTTCTTTTCTTTTCTTTTTTTTTTTCTTTTCTCCTAATCTTTTGTTTCTTTTTCTGTTCAAATAGGTTCATCATGGAAGTAATAGATATTGTATTGATAAAAACTATGGTAATTTTTCTTTTTCTTTTTTTTTTTTTTCTACTCTCAAATCAATTTTTTAAAAAATTAATAATGAAATTTAAAATAATAAATAAATAAATAGCTGGAACTTTAATTATTTGGGATAGAATGTTTGGAACTTTTCAAGAAGAAATTGATGGAACTGTTGTGTTTGGATTAACTCATCCAATTAATACTTTTGATCCTATTGTTGTTCAAACTCATCATTTGGTTCACATTTTTAAGACAGCTTGGGCTAAAAAAGGATTTTGGAATAAAGTTTTTGTTTTTATTAAAGGACCAGGTTGGGATGAAGGAAAACCAAGATTAGGACTTCCTGAAGATATTCCAGAAGTCTCTTATCCTCATACTATTTATAATCCATCCACTTCAATTAAAATCCAATTATATATTCTTGTAAGACTTATTATTATTTTTTTTTAAATAACAAAATTTTTTATTCAATTTTTCTTGTTCTTCTTTTTAAAATATAGGTTCAATTTGTTGCAACCCTTTTATTAGGTTTGGTTGTTTTAACACAACATGGTTCAATTTCTGGACTTCTTGTTCATGGACTTTCACTTTTTGTAATTTTCTCTTTAACTTCCACTGGAAGAATGTTTGATAGAAATCAATCTGGATTATATATGGAGATTGCTAGACTTGCTTTTGCAATTCTTATGATCAGGTATTTCTTTCTTTTTTTTTTCTTTTTTTTTTTTTTTCTTATATCTAACTAATCATCTTTAAAATTTAATTTAGTTCCCTCCTCTCAAAATCATTGACTTTATTCACTATGACCAGTTTCCTTGATACCGTTTTACAATCATATTTAACTTTGTATGGAGTTTCACTTATTTTTGTTTCTTATCTTTATTTCTCAAAGAATCCATTTGGAGTTGACAAGCAACCTGCAAGAAGATACCATTCAAAGCCTTTAGAAAGTTCAAAAACTTTAGAAGGCTCAAAGAAGAAAAAATAAAAAATAAAAAATAAAAAAATTAAAATTTGTATGATAAGAAAATATTACAACAAAGATTCATTGAATTTTTACTCTCATTTTTATTTTTTTTCTAACTTTTATTTTTATTTTATTACAAAAAATCAAACAAAAATGAGACAAAAACTTAACAAAGCGCTTCCATCAGTGAAGTTGTCGAAGAAGGACTCTGATGATAATTCTAATGGTAATGTGAATAATCAACACTTTCTTTCTACATGGGATGTGCTTAATGAATGGCAAGTTAAAGCTAAAAATTGAAGATGATATTCTTGGAGTTTATCAAGGATCTGAGTTTACAGTTGAACATTATGTATCCTTCTAAAATGGAAAGTTGAGAATCGGATGACTATTATTGCTTTTTGAAGAGCTGTTGAAAACAATGCACTACATGCTACTTCCTCAAACCAAATCATCTTCCAACTACAATGTATCAAATTGAAAAACTATTTGAGATCCAAGTCAAAAAATATGAAAGACATGTTTGTTAACGATTGCTATTTATTTCCACAAAGAGACGAATCAGAGTATTCTATCCTTGAAGCTACTAGCATCTTGGCTGAAAGAGTTCCGAGTTTTGATATCGTTAGGGATATCTAATTGAATACTTTCACAAACTTTGCCATGTATTTCCAACTACGTTCTGGGAGGATGATATCTTCTGAAAGAATTGTATTCAGCTGATGTTCGAATTAAAGCTAATAGATTCTAAACATTGTCTAAGTGTATTTTAAAAAAATTTCAAACCAATAAATAATGTTCATTTATTTATAACAGTTTTATAAGTCTGTCGATGATTCAATACAAATCATAGGAGATGATGTTGTTGTGTTTGTTGTTTTGTTTGCAATTAATTGAACTTTGATTGTGATAATGAATTGCCGCCCTTGGTTCGAAACCATTGCCTTCCTAATTGTTCGCCTATTCATTATTTCAACTTATATGTTTGATTCATTTGATATACATTGATTCATTTTTATAACTTTGATTCATTTTTGATTCATTTTACTATTTGAATCGAGCAATTTCATTCATTTTTTTGGAGTAAAATGAACCCATTTGGAATTCCAATTCAAATATTAGTCACATAAGAACCATTGAACCTAATATTTTCTTTTCTTTTATATTAGATTTTATATTAGAGGACTTATTATTGTCAAGAATTTGAAAGAGAAGTATTAGATTGTATTATATAGTATTTGGGATGAAATATGGATAAGAAAGAAGGAAAAAGGAAAATTGAAAAGAAGAAGAAAGTGAAGAGAGCTTGTTTATTCTGTCAACGTTCTCATATGCCTTGTGATGAAGGTTTGAATTCATTTTCTTTTTATCAAAATATAATTTTTTTTTTAAAATTCAAATTATCAATTGTTTGAATAAAATTTTATTAGGAAGACCATGTAATCGATGTATAAAAAGATCAGTTCCTCATCTATGTGTTGATGGGAATAGAAAACAAGCAAAGTATCTTCGTGATCCATCTCCATTACCTTCCTCTTCAAATGTTAATTCGATTCAAACACCAATGTCAGATTCACCAACTTCAGATGAATCATATAATCAAACAGATGTCTATCAAACCATATTTCCATCAAATTCAAACTCAAATCCAAATTCATCTCCAACATCAACTTCAACAACTTCAACTCAATTCTTTCCTTCACATTCTTCTCAGCCTCAGCCTCATCTTCATCATTCACATCCACATTCTTATTCACAACCACAACCACATTCACATTCACATTCAGTGGAGTTATCTTCACAACTTCCACCAATATTTAGTTCTGAAGCTTTTAATCAAGAGTTTTCAAGTCTATCCAATATGGTCTCATCAAGTTCTATCCCAGGAACAGAACTAAGAGAATCAGAAAGTCAAGAATTTTGTCAAAAAAGTTTGAACTTAATTAAAACTCATCGAAAGCAAACATTATTTGAAGATCCAACTTTGTCTGATTCAATTGCAGAACCATTCCCTTATCACAAATCCTTTCATCAACTTCTTGAATATTTTAAAGGCAGGTTCGTTTTACAAAAAGAAAAAAGAAAAAAGAAAAAAGAAAAAGAAAAAGAAAAAGAAAAGAATATCACAAAATTCTAATTTTATAATAAAATCAAAATTAAAGGATGAAAAAAGAACAACTTCTGAGAATTTGTCAAGCCATTTTTAGTTTTAGACCTAGTGTAGCTGCAGCAATTAGGAATCTTACAAGAAATGATTTAATTTTTGTTGAAAAATGTTTTCAGAGAACTGTAATTGTAAATTTTTCTTTTCTTTTTTTTTTCTTTTTTTTTTTTTTTTTTTTTTTTTTTTTTTTTTTTTTTTTTTAAACCATACCAATAGGAATTTTCTAAAATACTATGTGATATTGGAACTCCAACTTGTATATGGAGGAGATCAGGAGAAATTGCTTTTGTTGGACAAGAATTCTCAACTTTAACGGGATGGTCTGAAGAGCAACTTGTAACAAAAACTTTTATTTTTGAGGTTTCATTTTTTTTTCTTTATTTTCATTTTTGTTTCTTCTCGTTTCATTTTTTTTTTTCTTTCTTGTCCGTTTAGCTTATGGACAATGAATCTGCAGTAGATTATTGGGAAAAATATGCAACCATGTTTAGATCAAATAAATTTGATTGTTATGGAAAGGTTACACTGCGTCGTCCAAATGCCAAACCTTTGCATTGTTCTGTTTGTTATACACTTAAAAGAGATATTTATGATATCCCTCTTTGTATTGTAGGAAGTTTTCTCCCAATTTTGAATTAGGAATAATAAAATCAATCAATAATTTGAAATTGAATCGACACAAAAATCTGGTTTCGCTTCATTTATTATTTCTTTTTTTTTTTGGATTAGTTTATTTGTGATGAATGAGACTTATGTTATTTTATTTTAATAATAATATAACACTCTGATTTTATTTTATTTTGCTTATTTATAATACACGATATAAGATGGATAGATTTGTGGGTCATGAATAACTAATTCATCAACCATCCAATCTTCATTTAATTGTTCAACTTTAGTTATTGGAAAGGCTGTTTTAATATTTCGAGCATCAACTTGATTTATTTATTTATTTATTTATGATTTAAAAATAAAAAAATGAATAAATTAAATGAATCAAAAAGAAAATAAAATTTAAAATACCAAGAGTGAAATGAGATTGATAACCAGGATTGATTGGTTTACCAAGATAATTTTTCTGATCTTTAAATGGATGTTCAATAACTGGAAATGAGTTTCCAATTATCACAAATCCAATCACAAATACTTGAAGATTCTCTTGACAATATTTCTCTGCATATTTTGCTTTCGATGTCATATAAACTCCTTTTTTTTTTTTTTTGTTTTTAGTGGGGTCAATTTCAAATCATTTCCAAAAAAGAAAGAAAAAACCTTGCGAATAATAACCAGCATCAACTTTGGAAACTGTTCCAAACCCATGATCAGCTTTTTGTTTTGAACATTTGGATTAGCAATGTTCAAAAAAAAAAAATAAAAAAAATAAAAAAATAAATGAGACAAATTCCCCAAGCAGCATCTTCAGTTGTTCCTTGAATCATTGGAATCACGAATGGCTACAATTGTTTAATTAAAAAAAAATTTCAAAAGAAAAAAAGATCAAATAAAATTACAGCATTTCCATGATTCCAACCAATTTGTCTAAATGTTGAAATATAATCACCCAAATATTGAATAAATGATTTTCTCAATTCTGGTTCTGATTGTTCAATCCAATCTTCTTTCTTAAATAAATTGGGAGCATCTTTATGTTGACCATATATTTGTTTTCCTCGAACTTCAAATGATTTTTTAAATTCTTTGTTTTCAATTCCAATAATTTTATCAACTCTTGAAACATCAAATCCAAATAAATGGAGCAGATATTCAACTTTTTCATTTAATTTTTTGTTTGCTGTTCCTGACTTTTCAAAAATTGTTTCTGTTTCACTTTTTTGACTTTCTTGATTTTGATTTTCATGGCTATAACTCCAATAGTCATTTTCTAATTAATTTTTGGTAGATTGTTATTTGTAAAATTGAAAATGAAGTGAAATAAAAAGAAGAGGATACCAATATTATTTTGATTTTCTATAGTATTACGTAAACCAGTTTTAAATAATAAATCTTCACCATAAATTGGAAAATGAGTAATTGGACATTTCAATTTTCTATCTTTTAATTCCAATTTACAATCTTCAATAATATCATCCAAATCAATCAATCCTTTTGAAATATGAGGAGATCTAACACATTCTTTCCATTTAACTCCTCCATAATTTCCACTCACTATTTTTACTTCTTCATAAATATATTTCATCATTTCTAAACATTTATTTCTTTCTTTTCCTCTAATTCTAATTTCAAATAAATTTTCTGACATTTTAACTTCCAATAAACATAATATATTATTCTTATTTTTATTTTCATCCTCATTATTAAAATGCTTTAATAATACACCTCTTCTCCAAATGATATTCTTGACAATTTTATCATGAAATCTAACCAATAATCTTGAAACCATTTCACTTGGAACTTGATTAAATGAAAATATCCTTTCAATTTCAATATTTCCTCTTGGAATTGTTGTTGGCCATTTTATTCTTAATTTATCTTCGATTGACCATTTCTTTTCTAACTTCTCTTCAATTGTTTTTGTTTTATCTTCTGAAAGTAAATTTGGAATAATAAGTTTCTTTTCATTTTGATTTCCATTTCCATTTTGTTGATCTTTTAAAATAAAACAAACTTCAAATTTTTGCAATAAAGATAAATAAGTATCAATTAAATGTGTTGGTCCATTCCAAATCTTATTTAATTGGGAATATTCAATAATCCCATTTAATCTTAATTGTCTTATTGATTCATCTGCTTTAAATAAATCTCCTAATATGTTCTTTGTGAAATGTTGTGGATCCAAAACAACAATATTTGATAATTCAATTGGTTCATCAAAATAAATACAAATTCCCCATTCGTGTAATAAATTTAATGCCCTTTTTGTAAAGTCAATATCAAATTCAAATGATGATTGATATTGTGATTGAACATGATCAATTAAATCTTGAATTTCAATAATTGGGTGATTTTGTTTCAATTTCCTTAATTCATAAATTGATTTTTCAATAGCCAAATATCCAATTGGAACATTTTCTCCCATATAAGAATGACTTAATGAAATACTAAATATTAATTCTCTTAATTCATCAATATTTTCCAATGTTGAACAACTCACTTCAAAATAAAATGGTGGTGATTTCAATCCATTTTCATTGTACATTTCTTCAACTCTTCTTTTTCGACTGTCTTTTAAACTGAGATCATTTAAAACTAGAGCTGAATCCAAAAAAGTGCCAACAATAATAATTGAATAAAATGGTTTTCCATTTTCATCACAATAATTTTGATTTAAATGAGATGATAATGATTTCAACCAAAAATCCAAACTTTCCAATCCTTTAATTCCTTGATCCATTCGATATAATACTAAAAATATTGATCTATTTGATAAAAAATAATGATGTGTATTATAATAATCATTTTGTCCTGCAAAATCCCAGGTTGAATATTCAACATAATCATCTTTATCTTTCCTTTCATTTTGATTTCCATTTGTATTTTCATTTTGTTCTGTTTCCATATCTTTGTTTTGAAGTTGATTGAATGTTGAAGAATTCCAAATATGTTTGTTCACTTCAATTCCATGAGTTGCAGAATTTAAAATAACTCTTTTCAATCTTTCAATCCATTTATCTCTTGTTTCTTGATCTTTGAAATAAATTTCAATTTTCTTTTGATTTTTGTAGGTTATTGGAATTAATTCTAATCCTGTTTCTTTTATTTCTTGAATATTCCATTGTCTATTTTCAAGAATAAATTTTTCATCAATTTTGTCTAATTCATTTGGTTTATATTTTCTCAAATATTTTCCTTGTAATTCAAACAAATATTCTGAATTTAAAAAATTGAAAATTCCTTTTGCTTCACCAAGATCAATAATTGGAAATAAACAATCTAAAATTGTAGTTTTACCAACATTTTCAAAACCAACAACCATTAATTTTGTTCGATAAAGTGGTTTTGACTTTGGAGATTTACATAAATCTAAAATGTATTGAACAATTGATTTTGTTCCTTGATTTCTAATTTCAATTGGTATTATTTCCAATCCTTCTGTTGATTCCAATTTTATATCGTCAATTCTATGAGATTATTTTAGTATTATTTTCTTATGAGATGTATTCGAATTTAAACAACAACACAAAAAAAAAAAAAAAAAAAAAAAAAAAAAAAAAGAAAAAAGAAAAAAAAATTACTCAATGTTTTGAATGTCCCAAGGCGTGAATGTTTGCTGTAAATTTTCATATTTCCAAATTAAAGTTTTCAATATCTCAAGAATATTAGAAGGTGTCAAATCACAATTTGTTAATCTGGATTATATACTTTTAGAATTTGTGAAGGAAAAATAAATCAAATAAATAAAATAAAATAACCTTAATTCTTTGATGTTCTTATTCTCTTTCAAATATTCATTTAAAATAACAAAATCTTGTTTATTGATTGTTTCATTTTCAATACAAAAGAAAGGAGAACTTTGAAATGTTTCTAAATATTCTTCATGCCTTTGCTCTAATTCATTATTTCATTATTTCGTTATTTCATTATTTATAATTTTTTTTATTGTATTGTAATTAAATTTTATTGTTAATGGTAATTACCTGAATCAAATTCTTTAATTAATTTCACAATATCTGAGTGGTTCTTTTCGTTTGCGATATCAATTGCCGTTTTTCCATCTTTGGCTTTCTTCCTTATTGAAATTTGTTTCTCATTCAATAATAATTTCACAATTTCAATATGTCCATTTTCACAAGCAATATAAAAAGATGTTTCATCATTTTTATTGTTTGCTTTATTTACATCCACTCTTTGATCATTTAATAATAATTTCACAATTTCAATATGCCCTTCTTGACAAGCGATATAAAATGGTGTTGTCCCATCATTTGTGGTTTTATTGACATCAACTCTTTTATCATTTAATAATAATTTAACGATTCCAATGTGACCTTTTTGACAAGCAATATAAAATGGTGTCTCACCAACAGAATCTTGCCAATTAATGTTAATTTGTTCATTTTGAAGTAATTTTTGAACTTCTTCAACTTTTCCATCTGAACAAGCTTTCCAAAGTTCATCTAATAAAAATTTAATCAAAATTAATTGATAAAAAAATAAAATTATTTACAAATTGCAAGTTCTTTTCTCAAATTTGCTCTTGTTTCAATTGGATTTCTTTGGTATGATTCTATTAATTTAACAATCTTTGGACAATTTCTTTTTGCTTTTTGAAATTCTTCTTCAGTTTCATAACTATTCTTTTGAGTTGAACTTGCACGTTGTCTTGTCCAATCAAGTGCAGGTTTCCCATAATTATCTTTTTTATTGAGATCTATTTCCCTTCCACTTGCCAACATATATTTCACAATTTCAATATGTCCATTGGCACAAGCAATAAAAAAAGGTGTTGCACCATTATTTTTTGCTTTGTTGATATCAATTCTTTGATCATTTAATATTAATTTCACAATTTCAATATGTCCAAATTGACAAGCAATATAAAAAGGTGTTGTCCCATCACTTGTTTCTTTATTAATATCAACTCTTTCATCATTTAATAATAATTTCACAATTTCCATAGATCCTTTTGCACAAGCAACATAAAAAGCTGTCCAATCACTGTTATCTGTTGTATTGATATCAATTCTTGTATCATTTAACAATAATATTACAATTTCAATATGTCCTTCATGACAAGCAGCAAAAAAAGGTGTTATACCATTTTTATTTGCTTTATTGATATCAACTCTTTTCTCATTTAATAATAATTTCACAACTTCAATATGTCCAAATCCACAAGCACGATAAAAAGGTGTTGAGCCATACTTATTTGTTTTATTGATATCAACTCTCTTATCATTTAATATTAATTTCACTACTTCAATGTGCCCATTTTCACAAGCAATATCAAAAGGTGTACAATCATCATTATTTTCTGCTTTATGAATATCAACTCTTTGATCCTCGAGTAACAATTTCACAATTTCAATATGTCCTTTCCAACAAGCAACAAAAAAAGGTGTAAAGCCATCATTATCTGCTTTATTAATATCAACTCTTGTATCATTTAATAATAATTTAACAATTTCAATATGTCCATTTTGACAAGCAATAAAAAATGGTGTTGCTCCATCATTATCTGCTTTATTGATATCAATTCTTTTATCATTTAATAATAAACTCACAACTTCAATATGCCCATTATAACAAGCAACCAAAAAAGGTGTGATATCATTTGCTGCTTTATTGATATCAACTCTTGTATCATTTAATAATAATTTCACGATTTCAATATGTCCTTCATGACAAGCAGCAAAAAAAGGTGTTATACCATTATTATCTGCTTTATTGATATCAACTCTTTTCTCATTTAATAATAATTTCACAACTTCAATATGTCCTTCATGACAAACAATACAAAGAGGTGTTATACCATTATTATCTGCTTTATTAATATCAATTCTTTCATCATTTAATAGTAATTTCACAATTTCAATATGTCCATTGCAACAGGCAAAATAAAAAGGTGTAAAGCCATCATTATTTGCTTTATTGACATCAACTATTTTATCATTTAATAATAATTTCACAATTTCAATATGTCCTTTTCCACAAGAAATCCAAAAAGGTGTTGCTGAATATTGAGAATCTTGCCAATTAATATTAATTTGTTCATTTTGAAGTAATGTTCGAACTTCTTCAACTTTTCCATTTAAACAGGCATTCCACAGTTTTTCTTCCATTTTTTCCTTTTTCAAAGTTTGACTCAAAAGACTTTTGAGCTTTTCTTTTCAACTTTTATAAAACATAAAACGCAACACCTTTTTATCGTGCTTGTTTTTTTGGACATATTGATATTGTGAAATTATTAAGTGATAATAGAGTTGATATAAATAAAGCAAAGAATAATGGAGCAACACCATTTTATATCATTGGGAAATCAAAATGAAATCCATTATGTGCAAGAAATAAATAAATAAAAATATAAGAAATAAAATGAATTAAATTCATAAGCAAAAGCAAAAACTTTTGGGATATCATTAATATAACAAACAGATGCAAGGGTTTGACATTTGGGAAAAACCAATATTTTTGATATCAAAATTTATTTAACAATTTTGATGTCTCTAAATATATTTAACAATTCCAAAGCAAATATTTAAAGAATAATTTTATGAAACAAATTCTAATAATATCATTTTTTTATTTCTGTATTATTTATAATACGATATAAGATGGATAAGTTGTGATTCGAGAACCAACTCATCAGCAATCCATTCTCCATTTAATTGTTCGACTTTAGTGACTGGAAAAGCAGTGTTAAATTTTGACCATCAACTATTTTTGATTTTTATTATTAAAAAATAAATAAAAATGAATGAGTTAAAAATGAATCAAAAAGAAAAATAATTAAAAATTAACCTTGTGTTAAGTTGTGGGCGACAAACTTGACGATATTCAGGAAACTCAAACTGAACACTCATACCTCCTTAATGCACACACAAAGCTCCACAATTCACATACGACCACCCTTAATGCTCACACAGAAACCCTCAATGCTCACACCACTACTCTTGCGACAATTGAGACTAATACACACTTGCTAGGAAGAATGTCCAAATTCTTTCAGGATTGTTGGGCTGAGTTTGGCCAAATTTCGTAAAAACTCTCCTTCTCTCTTTCTACTCATGTCAATTCGTGTTTGACTTTAACATCAACTTTATCTTTATCATGATAATCTGGGTTGAATATATTCTATATGAACAACTGCAACTAATCAACTAAACTAAAAGTCCTTCTTCATCTTCTAATCCAACTAACGTAAAGAAACGATGCATAATGAATTTAAAAAAAATAAAATAAAAAATAAAAAAAAATGGCGGTGAGTGACTTTTTTTTTTCTTGTTTCATAATTCTTTGACACATTTCCCCCAATTATTATAAATGTTTATGATATTTCAACAATATTCAATGAAATGAAGGATCAATACAAGATGATTCCTAATTTTCCTAGGAGAGGACCCTCTTTTTTTTTTTTTTTGAAAAAAAAGAAATTAAGAATTTTATAAAAATTAGAATCTGCGAGATTGCAAGATTGTCTTAATAAAATGCTTTAAATTGATTGTAATATTAATCTGAATTAGAAAAAAGCATTGAAAAAAGAATCAATTTTTTAAAAAAATGACAAAATGTGATTGTCAAAAAAATAGTCTTTGAAACAAAGAATTATTCTAATTCCAATTTTTTTTCTTTTTTTCTTCTTCTTTGATTATCATTTTGAAATTGTAGGATATAGATGAGGATGAAGATGATGAAGTTGTTGAAAGAATGAAATTGTTGAAAGATGAGGATTGTTTTCTTCAAGTTTATTTGAATAATCAAGTTATTGGAACAATTTTTATTCATGAGAATCATATGCTAGCTGAGATTCGACAAGCTCTTAAGATTGGACTCTTAATTAACAAAAATCTCTCGTTCCAATTTATTGATAAATCAGGACAAATTCTCCCTGAAAACCTTGAAGCTGGATTAAAACTTTCTGATGTAACTCCTGATTTTAAATCAATTTATTTAAACTCAAAGTATATTCAAAGTCATCATCCTTTCATATCAACTCAAAATTTAAGTTTAAATTTAGAAGGTATGTCCCATTTTTATTTTATTTTTTTTTCGCTTACAACTTGAAAATAAGTGAATCAATAAAATAAAATACAATAAACTAGAAAATGGCCTAAGTCTTGAAAATTTTGAAAATTTTGAGAGAATAGAACAATTAACTTCTAATCATTCCCGTTCTCGTTCTCGCTCTCGCTCACTTTCCAGATCACGTTCACGTTCGTGGTCTCATTCTTGTTCAGGCTCTTGCTCTCGTTCTTGCTCTCATTCGCGTTCCCGTTCCCGTTCCCGTTCCCGTTCTCGTTCTCGTTCTCCATCAAACTCTTATTCACGCTCTAGATCATATTCTCGTTCTCGTTCTAATTCACGTTCTAATTCACGTTCACGTTCACGTTCCCGTTCTCATTCTCATCCAAGATCTTGTTCAACATGTTCCCCATCACCTCGTTCTCCTTCCTTTTCTCCAACTAATATACAATTACCTGAAATTAATATTAATGATCTTACAAATCGGACAAATATTTGTGGTTATAGAGGTTGTAATAAAGCATTTCGTGATAAAAGAGGGCTTGAGGAACATCGCCGAATTCATACAGGAGAGAAACCTTATCCTTGTAAATTTGAAGGATGTGGAAAAACATTTAGAACAAATACAGAACTTTCAAGACATAAAAAAATTCATACAGATGAGAAACCTTTTAAATGCACTTTTGAAGGATGTGATAAAGCTTTTCGAAGGAAAAATCATTTAACGATTCATTTTCGAAAAGTTTATTTTATTATTATTTTATTTAAACAAACAAACAAACAATCTAATATAAAATAAAATAAAAGCATTCTGGAGAAAAACCTTATCATTGTACTCATCCTGGTTGTGAAAAAGCTTTTAAACATTTAGTATCTCTCAAAAGTCATCAACAAAAACATAATAATCCTCCAAAAGTCTCAAAAACGAAAAATAAGAACAATGTAATTATTTAGATTTTTATTTTTATTTTTATTTTTATTTACTTTTT
>Ga0209960_1002564_pt1 | contig 17739 bp, 22 predicted proteins | sample ThiBiot_500_plan_2_FD_183947 | JGI IMG/M metagenome (GOLD analysis project Ga0209960, IMG submission 183947) | Wastewater bioreactor microbial communities from Cape Town, South Africa - Thiocy_expt_500_plan (SPAdes) | ecosystem: Engineered > Bioreactor > Thiocyanate-remediating >...
TAAAAAAAAAAGGATACACACCTTTTACTGCATCATCCAAGAATTCAATTATTAGAAAAATTTTATATCAAGAAGTTGAATTCGAAGATTTTGTGAGTCCTCATGCTCGTGATCTAATGTTAAGGGTATTTTATTTTTCTTTCTTTTTTTTCCAAAAATAAATAAATAAACTTCAAATCAAAGCTTTTGAGAAAAAACCCAAAGAAAAGACTTGGAGCTGAAGGAATTGAAGAAATTAAAAATCATAGATTCTTTAGAGGTGTAATGTGGGAAAGTTTACAAAATAGGTATTTAATTTTAATTTTACATTTCTTTATCTAAAAAAAGTATAAAGAAAAAGGAGTCAATAAAAATAAAAAAATAAAATAATTAATAGGGAAATTAGTGCTCCATTTGTTCCTCGTTTTTCACATGAAGGAGATACTAGTAACTTCTTAGTTGTTCAAGAACCTGAAGAAAGTTCAAAGGATAATGGATTTACTTTCGATAATAATTTGTTTGCTGATTTTTAATGAACTAAAAAAATGGAGATAGAGAAGAACGAGAAGAGAAGAGAACAATAAAAAAATGTATATACTAAAAATAGGATCATTCAAGATTATCTTTTTTATTATTTTTTCAATTCACCATTGACCCAATTTCCTTCAATAACTTGTCCATCTGCTTTAACAAGTTTTCCATAACCTGTCCTATAATCATCTTTAAACTCTCCAGTGAAAGCATCTCCATTTGAATGACGATAATATCCTTGTCCATCTCTTTTCCCATTTTTCCAACCTCCTTTGTAATAATCACCATTTCCATAAGATAAGATTCCTTCAGAATCATTTTCTTCTCCATTTTTGTATCTTCCTTCATATTTATCTCCATTAGCAAAGTATAGGACTCCTTTTCCATCTTTCAAGTTATCTTTCCATTCACCTAAAATATTTTTGTTCAGTAAGAATTAATCAATCATCAAGTTCGTTTTCTTTTTTTTTAAAAAAAAAGAAAGAAGTTTTACCAACATATTTATTCCCAGAAGCAAATGTAGCAGTACCATGCCCATGTTTTTTATCATTCATGTAGTTTCCTTGAAACATATCACCATTAGAATGAGTATACTTTCCATCTCCATGTCGAAGTCCACCTTTGTAATGTCCTTCATAAATATCTCCATGAATAAACTTCATCACACCAAATCCTTCTTCATGTCCGTCTTTATAAGATCCTTCAAAGACATCACCATTTGGGAAAGTCATCTTTCCTTTACCATCTCTCTTTCCATTCTTCCACTCTCCTATAATTCATTAGAATAGTCAATAAATAAAATTAAATAAATAAATAAATTGAATTCGTTTTGAATCAAGATATACAAAATGGTTTGCTTGATGGTTGATGAATCAAAACACAAAAGAAATATATGTACTGATGAATTTGTTTTGAAAATAAAATTGAATTTCTAACTTTATCAATATATTTACTTGATTCTTTAATTTGATTCTTTAACTAAATAAAATTCATTCATTCATTCATAATTTCTTAAATTCATTAAATTTGTAGTAAACAAACTAAAATGCAGGGGCAAAGTCAAAGTCAAACCAATAAATAAATATATATGAACCAAATGATTTAAAAAAAATCTAAATGAATGAATAAATTCTAACCTTCATATTTAGCACCATTTGCATATCTGAATGTTCCTTCTCCATGTCTTTCATTATCTTTCCATTGTCCTTCATAAACAGAACCATCAGCAAACTCTTCAGTCCCTCTTCCATTTCGCTTCCCATCACTTTGTTCTCCTTGATATCCCATTTTTACTTACTTATTTTACTTATTTGAGGTTCTATTTTGAATTTATTTTTTGAATTATAACTATATTTTTATTTTTACAAAGAATATCATGAAATGAATTATTATAAATAGGTCGATTGTTTAGAAGGGAATCAAAAGCAGAATCAGAAGGATCAATCCAAACGCAATTTTTGTTTTGTTTTGTTTCTTTGTTTTCTTTGACGAATTAATTGGATTGCAATTTGAAACATTTGCAAAGATAAACATTAGATTTGTTTGATTAATTGTTTTTTATTAATAATTATGAATCACACAAGAACTACAATACTTTTTTTTTTTTTTTTTTTTTTTTTTGAAAAAAAAAAAATTGAATAAAGAGAAATCAAAAGAAAAATTCACCATCTTCTTCATCACGATCACGATTTTCATCTTGATGATGGGGAGAATAAGTCATTGCTTGATGAGTTGGAAAATAACTTAAGGTTGGAGAGGTTGGTGAATAACTTGGAGATGTTGGTGAATAACTTGGGGAGGTTGGTGCATATATTGGAGAGGTTGGTGTATAGGTTGGAGATGTTGGAACATATCTTGTTATTGGTGAATATCTTGGAGCTGCTGGTGCATAAAGTGGTGAGTATATTGGAGCTGGTGAAGGAAGTGAAGTGTAACCTGTATAAGGTTGTGGATAAGTTGGAGGTGTTGGATCAAAGGAATTTAGAGGATAATATGGAAAGATTGAAGGAGGAGGTTCAGATCGAGGTTTCCAAGATTCAAATGGATCATCAGATGTATTTAGAGTTGATGAAGAATAAAATGGTGAATACAGTACTTGAGATTGATTTTGACAAGCAAAAGAAAGAAAAGCAGGAACATGATAAAGTTTTGAGAGGTTGTCCATTTCATTTGTAGCAAATTCTTCAGGGGAATCAAATTCTCTTGAGTAAGAAGGAAACATCTTTTGAAAAACACTCGTTCCTTTCTCATAAGATTGTTTTATTGATCTGACTCCCAATTGGTGGAGGAGATTCTTAAAGTTTTTGGTTGGTGTTTTTAAATTCATTGAAAATTCAACAGTTTCTCCAAATAAATTTGCAGTAATTAAAACTTGAGGTGATGGATCATGTTGTAAATAAGAAAGAGGGAAAAATACATAAACCAGTTGTGGTTCTTTGGTTGAAAGGTTGAAGGGGAAAGGAGAAGATTGAATCATTTGAAGTTTTCTCTCCTTGTTAGTTCCTGGTAAATCCTTATTGTGCTTCCTCAAAAAATCTTGAATATCTGATTTTATATAATAACAAGGGAAGGCATCATTTTGTGTTAAGGGAGAACGACAGATTGGACAAATATTTTGAAATTGGAGCCAAGACATCAGAGGTTTTCTATCAAATAAATGTCCACATCTAGTACTAGCTGGATCAATAATTAATTCATGAGTTATTGAACAAATATATCTTGAAGGGATTTCCTTTTCAAATAATTCTTCTTCATCTTTTTTTTTCATTTCTTCCTCTTTGAAAAATTTTTCAAAACTCCAGTGAACTCTAACATTGGTAAGTGTATAAGAGAGAGCACTATCGATTTGCTTTTTCGCTAAATTTTCGATTTCACAATTTCTTTCTAAAAGTACAATATTTCCTTGAGTTGCAAGGGCCATTTTCTATGAAATTCATTTTTTTTTTTTTTATTAAAAAAAAAGAAAAGAAAAAGAAAAAGAAAAAGAAATATAAAAATAATCAAATAAAATCAAACTTTTAAACTCGTTGAACTATAGTTTTGTATTCCTACCCCAAAAATTTGAACAGAAGCATTTTCTTGAATAAAAATTCTTATTTCTTTCTCTTCATCAAAATCGACTGCTGAAAATATAAATACTTTCCTATATATTTGATGATTTTTTTTAAAAAAAAAGAAAGAAAGAAAGAAGAGAAAAAAAAGAAGAAGAAGAAGAAGAAAAAAAAAAAGAAAGAAAAAAGAAAGAAAAAAACTTTGGAATCTTATTTGCTGGGTTTCGGGATAATTTTTGAAGGAAAGGTATTAAACTTCCTCGAAAGTGAGAAGGAGCCAAAAGATTAATAGCCCCAAGTGCTTCTTCAATGACAGTATCTGAAATTGGTAGACTTTCTTCTGAAAATGTATTTGAAAGGGAACCAAGAGAGATAACATTAATTTTGCACTCTTTTGGAAGAGATTTCAATACAGATTGAGCATATTTTTGAAAGAGGGACAGAGAATGAGGATCAGTAGACACTGTTTTTTGAAAAAGAAAAGAAAAGAAAAGAAAAGAAAAGAAAAAGAAAAATGAAGTCAGAGAAAATTGAAACAAAAGTAAATAATAAATAAATAAATACAATTCAAGATAAGGACTATTTCAAAAGTTTGATTTTGAGTCTTAATTGTTTGTCCTGGATTCAAAACTAAGAGAGAACATCCTAATTGATTTTGAACATCTTGAATTAACCATGATCGGGTCTCATTAAAATCCGAAATTTTAATTTTTAGAGAAAATTCTTGGTCAAGTTTTGGAACTTGAAGAGATAATGATGCAAGAGAAGATCCAATATCATGATGAATTTTTGTTAAATCTTGATATGAACATAGAATCTCTTGAATTGGTGAACTCATTTCGATTTCGACATGAATATCAATATTTGATTCGTCAGTATAACTCTCTGTAAAAATTGAAGGGAAAGTGAATAAATGTGTCTCTAAGTCGGATAGGACTGTTAATTCAGTGACATATTTTGAATGGACCATAATCTTTTCTTGAAATGGTTGAAAGCCGAGGTTGATTTGAAAAATATCTTGAGTTGTTAGTTTTGGCGGAATTGAGTTCTTTTTTTGTGGAATTTCAATTGTTGTATGGAGTGTTTCACCAAAGTAGATGTTCATAAATGTCATTGCAGAAGTTTTGTCATTAATAGGAAAGTTAAAACGGAGATCTTTTTTCTCAAGGTCTAGAAATGGAAATATTCCTTTTGAACTTGAACCTTGGTCATTATTGTCAATTTGGTCCAAATGATAAACTTGTTTGATTTCAATAGAAGCGCAAGTATCTAAAACTTTCACGAAAATGGTTGAGGAAAATAAGTTGATTTCCTTTTGACCTAAAAATAATCCAAATTTTTTCAAATTGTGAATGGGATTGAGACGCCAATTAGTCCTAGGATCTGAATCTATAATGTCACTGAAAATAGATGGTTGCCTTTGAATTTGAGGACGAGGAGGACGAGAAGGACGAAGAGAACGAGTTAGATGGACATGAGCTATTGGAAGATTTAAAGAGTTATCTTGATTTCTTTGAGCAGAATCAACTAATGGTTGATATATCGTCTCCAAAAGACTAAGTTCATCTGAATCATCAATATCTGATTGAAGATTTTCTGCAGTTGGCAATTCTACCATTTCAATAGAAATTCTGTTTTCATCATTTTCTTGACTCCTCTCTCGTTGATTCCCTCTGTCTCTCTCCCTATCCCTATCCCTATCCCTATCTCTGCTTCTATCTCGGTCTCTATCTCTTTCTCGATTTTGATCTCTGCTTCCTATACTTCTGAATCTCCCAGAATCTCTGTCCCTATCCCTATCCCTATCCCTGCTTCTAACTCTATCTCGACTTCTGTTTCTGTCTCTATCTCTGCTTCTGTCTCTGTCTCTGTTTCTAACTCTGTCCCTATCTCTTTCTCTACTTCTGCCCCTACTTCCAAAAACTCTACTTGGTCTATCTTGTTCTCTTTCCCAAGGTCTTCCTCTCTCCCTTCTTTCATTATCTCTTTCTCTCTCTCCCTCTCTCGGTCTTTCTCTCTCCCTACTTCTTTCTCTCTCTCTGCTCTCAGAAAACCTTCCATAACTAACTATTAGATCCCTCCTCTCTGGTTGTCTCCTCTCCATTCCTTAATTCTTCCAATGCCAAACAAATAACTAAAAGTCTTTATAAATAAACAAATAAAACAATGCAGAGTCTGAACTGATTGATTGAATTAGTTGATTGATTGGATTAATTAATTGGATTGATTGAAACTATTGATTTATTAATGTTAGTAGGTTATTGAGTTATTGAGTTATTATGTTATGAAGGTAAGGAATTAAGAATCTCGTTTACCTTTGTCTGGTCTGGTCGTGCTATGAGGAAAAAAAATATTTATGCTTTTGTTTTGTTTTTTTTTGAAAAAAAAATCGCTTCCCTATTTATACTTTGGATTGGTTCCTCTCCTGCATTTTTTTTTTTTTTTTTTTTTTGGGAAAAAAAGGAACAATAGACATTCATTCAATAATATCAACTCACACTAACACGAACTCTACTAGAACTCAATATTAAATCGATTTTGCATTGATAGAACAATTGATATTTTAATTGAGAATAGTTGAAGATTTGAGTTTATATTGAATTATTTCTTTTATGCTCCAAAATATTTGATTAAAGATTAAAGATAAGAAGCAATTAATTAATTATCGGATTCCTGAGTGATGTTAAAGAACTCTTGGAAGTCATGAATATGAAAGAATGAATCATTAACTTTACATTCAGAAAAAGAATAAAAGTAAGACTTTTAAGCAAAAGATCTGATAATAATCCAAGGGATGTCGACAATTGATTATTTGAAAAATACAAAAATGAGAAAATATGATATAAAACAACATTTAATAATAATAGAATTCAAAATCTTCTCAAAATTTGAAACTACTTGATTTGATCACAAAAGTCTAATAGGTATATCAAGAACCTTCTTCAAGTATTTGACTTTGTTTCCTAAAATTTTCAATAATAATTTCACTTTCATTTTGATCATTAGATTTCCCACTTGATTCTCCATCTTTCACTGATGGTTTAGATCTTCCAAATGAATATATTTCTCTGTTTTTTAATTAAAATTAATTTTTAATTTCTGAATTTTAATTTTTCAGAATTGAAAATTGAAATAAAATTTTTACTTTGCCCATAAAAAGAGACCAAGACAAAGAATATAAAATCCTGGGAAAGTATCATAAAGAACTGCGTAAACAATTGAAAGCCAAGGAATCCCCCAAATTTGATGTCTTCCAACAGCAAAAGAAAAATCTATAAAAATCATTCCTATCCCAATTGTAACAATTCCCGTTAATATTACTCGAAGCTAAAGTTTTTATTGTTAATTATAATGTTGAAATTTATTTGAAAAAAAAAAACAAAAGAAAAGAAAAGAAAAGAAAAGAAAAGAAATAGAAATAGAAAAAGATGGAAGCAAAGGAAGAAAAAAGAGAAAAGAAGAAAAAGAAGAAAAAGAAGAAAAAAAAAAATACTTGAAGTAAAGTATCTCTTAAATGTCTTTTAAATTTCTTATTGCCTGGTTGTTTAGAATTTGTTGCATTTTTAGAAAGTCTTTGTAAATTAGACATTGTTAAATATCCAAAGTAAGTGATGGCTCCAAACATAAAAATACAATGCAAAGTCCAAATTGAATATAAAACTGTTTCCATAACATAGTTTTTATATGGATCTACTAGTAATAAATATCCTCCAACTGCATATAATATTGGTTGTAAAGAAGAAATTCCAATTACAAACCATCCTAATCTAAAAAGAGTTCTAAGTGAACTTCTCACCTTTGTATTTTCAAAAAAATGATCAGGGACACTTTCAAGTCTAATTCGATGATTTGATTTATTAAATTTATAAAATCAAGATTTGAAAAAATAAAAAAATAAAAATAAAATTTGCAAGTTGAAGAAAAAGTTACAAAGCCAAAGAGAAGTAAACCATGAAAATAAACCCACTCGTATACATTGTTTCAATTAACCAGAATCGAACACTTGGTGGGACACTTAATAAAATGTCATATAATACAATACCTCGATCTATAATTCTACCTAATTAATAGTTTTATAATTTTTTTTTTTTTGAGATTTTTTATTTTTCATTTTGTGATTTCAATTTCAAATTCAAAAAAAGAAAAGAAAAATACCCCAATTATACAAAGCAGCAAAGATAAAAGACAATTCAACTGGAGTTGCAAAAAATCCTCTTGATGTTCCTTTTCTCCAAAACGGAGCTTTGATCACCAACCTTCTCCAAATAAACAAAGCCGTTGCAGTGATTGCTGCGATTATTGATATAATAAATGTTGTGAGTGCAACTCCATAACTTATCTCATAGTAAGGACAACCAGGTGAGATAATTATCCTCCAGTCACATACTTTGGTTGAAAGATCAACTTCCATTTATTACTATTCATTTTCATTTTTTTTTTTTTTTGAAATTTTTTTTTTTCGGAAACCAAAACTTTTTGAATGTAAAACAAGGATAAAATAAAAGAAATTAAGAATGATTACTAACAAAAATGAATAAAAAAATCTTACAATAGGATTCTTCTTAAGCTTCCTTTCCTTCTTTCTTTGACTTTTTATTCAGTCCCAAACTTTCAAAACTATTGAAACAAAAACCTTAATTTTTTTTTTTTTCAGCAAATTTTTTTAATTCAAAAAAAAAAGAAACAAATATGAATCAAATATGATTTATTGAAAGAAAAGGAAGTTATTGTATTTTACAATGTTATAAGAAGTTGAATCTGAAACAAAACCAAGTTTTTATTCAAAAATCTAAAGTCAATCAGTTGAAACCAAAAAAATTAATTATTACAAAAAAGTGATCTCTGATTTTTTTTTGTTTATTTGTTTTTAATAATTTCGGATTTTTTTCCATCTTTGATTTTTTTGTTTGTTTTTTCTCCGATCACTGTTTCAAAAACAACAAAAAATCCTCGGACAAAAAAGTCGGGTTTTGGACAAAACAAACAAAACAATCATGGAAAAAAAAAAAACAAAATCAACAAAGAAAATCTTTTATGCGTTATGCGCTTCTTTGAACAAATTGTCAATGCAGATACATTTATAATAGATTCTAATTATTCTATTGAATGTAGTGAATCAAATTAGAATCTCAAATGATTGATTCATTTGTTAAGAGGAATCGATTTTTGTGGACTCAAAGGATGTGAAATTTGAATTATTGGAGAGATGTTCAATTAATTATTGAAGAAAAGGTCAAACGAGACGATAGATTGCTTTGGTTCAAACAGATTGATAAAGGTTTTCTTTGCTTTTGTTGAAAGTTTAAGAATGGTTCTTTAAACTTTTATTTGTTTTATGAACAGATTTCTCTTGAGGTAGACTATTGGGATTGCTTCCTTTTGTTTTCAAAAAGAGGTATTTTTTATTTACTGACTTTATTCCTTGCTTCAGATCAATTTTTGACTTTTAGACTATTGGATCGAAGAAATTGAAGTTTTGAAATCAAAAATAATCGATAGTATTGAGATATTTGGCCAAAGAATCAAGAAATCGAGAAGTCAAGAAATCAAGAAATAAAACATTCAAAATTGTTTCTTGTTCAAGGTTATTGTTTGTTTCCATTCAATAGCTATTTCTATTAAACCAATTATTAACCTTTTATATAGAATTCAGGAATGAAAATAATTGAGATTTTTGTGCTCGTTTTATTTTTGTTTGTAATTCCAAGTTGTCTGGCAGAACCAACGCATCCTGATGATGTTTTAATCTTTCAACGTGTGTATAATAATACTGGAGGTCCAAATTGGACTGCTCAACCAAACCTTGATGATCCTTGTTCAACCCCATTATGGGGAGACGTTCGCCCCATTGGTTGTGGAACATTAGAAGGAGGTTATTTAAGAATTACTTCAATGTACTTTTTTTTTTTTTGTAAGTTAAATCAATTATTTCGTCTCACTCCTTTTTTTTTTTTTTTTTTCCTTTGAACAGAACATTGATATCAAAAAATCTTGTTGGTCCATTTCCCACAAATCTCCTTTCTCTTTCAAGATTAACTAAATTGTATTATTGTTTATTTTCTTATTTTCTTATTTTCTTATTTTCTTTATTTTTTTTTAATTTTTAACACTTTCTTTTCTCTTCCTTTCAATTCTTATTTAGAATCCTCGAGAACAATTTATTATTTGGACAAATTCCAGAAACAATTTCTAATCTCAATCTGCTCACCACTTTGTATATATTTTTTTTCTAAGGTTCACACAAATAGAATATCAAAATAAACCAAATAAATCAGAGATTTAGAGAACAATTACTTGAATGGAACAATCCCAACTCAAATTGGATTGTTAACATCTCTTCAAATTGTGTAATTTTTTCTTTTTTTTTCACAATTATTTCTAATTGATTGGTGTCACTCCAAACTCTTTCTATTTTTTTTCTCCTTCTCCATTTTTCCTTAGATATTTAAATAATAACCAACTCACTGGACCAATTCCATCAACTATCAATGAAAATTTTATTTCACTCACAGATTTGTTAGATTTTTTTCTTTTTTTGTGAACGTCTCTTTTTGAAGATACTAAAACGAATAAAATTTCTTGTTTGATGAAGAGATTTCTCTGTAAATAATTTAGGGGGGCAAATTCCATCCGAACTTTTGAGTATAACAAAGCTGGAAAAATTGTGAGATTTTCTTTTCTCTTTTTCTTTCCTTTTCTTTCCTTTTCCTTCAAATTTTTATTTTTTTTACAAATAGAAAACTAAATTCAAACCAATTGAATGGGCCTATTCCAACAGAAATTGGAAGTCTTAATAAACTTAAAATCATGTAAAAAGGACTTTTTCAACTTTTTTTACTTAAATTATTAAATGTCAACCAAAAATTGAAAATCAAATAGAGATTTTTCAAGTAATAAACTTTTTGGGACAATTCCTGTTCAATTTTCGCAATTCACTGTTATTCAAGAAATGTAAAACACAATTTATCACTTTCGTCTTTCTTTTTTTAAAAAAAATTATTACATTTCAGTTTTCCTTTGATTTTTTTTTAAAAAACAAAGGTATTTAAATAATAATGTATTGAATGGTACCATTCCAACAGAATTTGGAGGTTTAAGTAGTCTTCAAAAGATGTAAAATAATTCATTTCATTTAAAAAAAAATTTTTTTTGAATCCTGAAATCTAATAAATCTTCATTAACTAGAAATCTTAATAATAACCAACTTTCTGGACCAATCCCAACATTTATTTTGACATTACCATCAAATGCTTTGTAAAACAAAACTATTCCCTTTTAAAAATTTCAAAAAAAAAAAACTATGTTGAATACTAAACATCAATATTTCATAGATACCTTGCATATAATTATTGGAATTGTCCCATTCCAAATTATTCCTCAGTATCAATTAATGATTATTCGACCGCAAAAAGTCAGTGTGGTAAATAAAACGATTAAATACAGTCAAATATAATATAAACGTAATTAACTTATTAGATTTAAGTTGTGGAACAAATTTATGTTTGATAGGTCAAGTTTGTTCAGCAAGATTGAATGGAAATTATAGTTGTGGTTGTTTACCTGATGATTTGGTTTGTTTAAATGGTTTTTTTCTTCTTTTTTTTGAATGAGTGAATATAAATAAATGAGCCATAAAATATATAGATGTGAATGAATGTGAATTGGATACTCATAATTGTTCTACTCAAGCAACATGTACAAATACAATTGGAAGTTTTAATTGTACTTGTAATATTGGATATTCAAGAAATGGAACAAGTTGTGTGGGTAGAATCTTGTTTTATTTATTTGATAATTGAAGTAAAGAAATAAAATGATCTGAATTAAAATTAGATGAAAATGAATGTGAATTGAATACTGATAATTGTAGTACTGATGCAATATGTATTAATATCCCAGGAAGTTTTAATTGTACTTGTAATACTGGATATTCAGGAAATGGAACAAGTTGTGAGGGTAAAATTTCAGTTTGGACATTTGATTGTTCTTTCTTTTTTCAAAAAAAAAAAAAATGATCATAGATGTTAATGAATGTTTAACAAATAATGGGGGATGTAATGCTAAAGCAATATGTGAAAACACAATTGGAAGCTATAATTGTTCATGTAAAGTTGGATATTCAGGAAATGGAACTAGTTGTGAGGGTAATGTTTTATTTTATTTGTTATATTGTATTTAAATTCAATCATTTTATTCAATTATTCCTAGACGTTGATGAATGTGAATTGGATAATCATAATTGTGATATTAATGCGATATGTACTAATGCAATTGGAAGTTTTGATTGTTCATGTAATATTGGATATTCAGGAATTGGGACCAATTGTAAAGGTGTCCTTTTTTAAAGATTTTTTTGATGATAAGATCCTAATTTTTATTTTTTATTTATTTGATTTTTTTTTTAAAAAAAATAGATATTAATGAATGTTTAACAAATAATGGAGGATGTCATAGTAATGCAACATGTAAAAATAATGTTGGAAGTTTTAGTTGTTCATGTAAAGAAGGATATTCAGGAGATGGAATGACATGTAATCCATCCAAGAATGAAAAAGATGAAAGTAATCAAGCAGTTGGAATTGGTGTTGGCGTTACTTTTGGTCTCTTAGCTTTGATTCTTCTCGTTTTATTAATTCTATTCTTCATTCGAAAGAAAGTATGATTTTGGTTCTTTTGCTTCATTTAAATTCTAATTGAATTGAATAAATAACAAAAATGAATAAACAGAGGACCAAAACTCAAAAGAAACAACATCATGAAAGTGTTGATGTTGAAAGGGTTTCAATGACCCAAAGTATAATCTTTTTCGATTCTATTCTTTTCTTTTCTTTCCTTTTTTTTTCTTTTCCTCTCGCTCTTTACTTATTAAAAATGATATTGTAGTTGGAGATGCGACATTGATGAACACAAAACTTGAAGTCTCAATGCCAGGATTTATGAGAATTGATTATTTAGATCAAATTAGAAAAGAAGAAAAAATTGGAGGTGGTGGAGCTGCGGTCATTTATAAAGGAATTATTTTGGATCCAAAATTAATTCAGGTTCATTTCTTCATTCTTCATTTTCTTTTTCTTTTTCTTTTTCTTTTTCTTTTACTTGCAAAATTTGAAAGAAACAAATGTTGACTTTGATTTTTTTTTTTGTTTCCTCCACTTCAAAGAAATTCAATTTCAAAGATGTGGCAATAAAACAGATATTTGATGTTCAAAATATTTCAGAAGAAGAAAATAGATTAAGATTTGAAAAAGAGATTGCAATTATGTGGGGAATTTCATCTCATCCAAATATTATTACTCTGGTTGGTTATTGTGAAAATCCTTTGTGTATTATTACTAAAGTACTTTTTTTTTTTTTCTTCTTCTATTTTTTCAAAGAAATGAACGAAAAAAAAAAAAATAGTTATATGATGAAGATTTATCTAATTACATAAAAAATATTAATGGAGACATTCCAAGTGAAATTATTTTGAAATTTTCAAAAGATATTGCATCAGGAATGAGTATGGTTCACGCTCTTGGAATTGCACATAGAGATCTTAAATCGTTTTTTTTTTTCTCTTCTGTTGTTGTTCTGAATTCTGATTATTGTCCCCAAAATGAAAATAAAAAATGAAAATAGGTCAAATATACTATTGGAAACTTTGAATGGAATAATGAGTGCAATTATTTGTGATTTTGGGTTAGCAAGAGTTAATTCAAAGAAAACTGTTCTTTTTTTTTTCTCATTCTTTTTTTTCATCTTTTAATTTTTTCAAAAGAAAATCATTTAATTTTTGAATTGTTTAGGTCTTTAACCAGGAGATGGTCAATGTAAAAGGATTTTCACCTCGATACACAGCACCAGAAGTTTTTGGAAAAATGATATCAAATATTGCAACAGTTTCTGTCGAAGATGAAATGAAAGGTGATATATATTCTTATGCTGTTATTCTTTGGGAAATGATCACAAGAAAGATTCCTTGGTCAAATTGTAAGTTTTTGTTTCTTTTGTTTCTTTTCTTTTTGTTCATGTTCTTTTTTCACTTTTTGGATTAATGAAAATGAAAATGAAATGATGATAGTGAAAGAGACATCAGATATTGACTTTCAAGTTCGGTCAGGAAATAGAGAAGAGATTCCATCGAGTGATGGAGATCCAGATCTTGAATTACTTTCAACAATCATTGAATTAAGTTGGAATCAAAATCCAGATAAAAGACCAACTTTCAATCAAATTATCCAGAAGTTAGCACTCAGTAACTAATCCTTCAAAGTTTGAATTTTTATTGTAATCATAAAATTAGATCAATGTCATACTTACCCATATTTTCAAACCTTTTTTTCTTTTAACCTTACAAATTATGAAACGACGAAATTAGAAATTTGGATTTGAATATTGTTTACTTAACTTTTAAAATTTTACAAAATATTGACAAGTAAAAGTTGTTCTTTTTGATGTTCATTGAGAGTTGAGACCCAATCTTTGAGTTGTTGAAGGTTGTTTTCTCCAGTGAAATCTCCAGCTTTTAATAGATTCATGTCAATGAGTTTGAGAAGTGAAGAAAAAGCTGCCATTTGAACAGAAAGTGAAACTTTTTTTTTTTTTTCATTAAGAAAATAAAAAAAGAAAAGAATAAAAAGAAAAAACATTGAGATTCTTGTGGGGAAAGAACATTCAATAATCTAGTTTTGAGAAAGTCAATTCCTGATCGATTTTCATCATTTTCATCATTTTCTTTGATTTCCTTAAGCCCAATTTGTCCCAAATAACCTTATTAAAATTTCAATATTTAAAATGAATGAAAAGAAAAATAAGAAAAGCAAATTCACCAATAAGAGAAATTGTAAAAATTAATAAAGGTTCTTGATTTTCTGATTTTACAATTACAGGCCAAAGTTTTTCTAATTTCATTGATTTTTATTTTGTAAAAAAAATGAAAAAAAAAAAAAAAAAATGAAAAATAAAAAAAAAAAAAAAAAAAAAAAAAAAATGAAAAATGAAAAAAAAAAGCAAACCAATAATTAAATTATTATATGTCCAAACCCAGCCTTGATAAAATGATCCAAGTTGAATTGATTTTAAAAATTCAAATGATTCATCAGATAATTGTGGAGGGTTTGCTGGTTAGAGGGAAAAAAAAAAGAAGAATTAAATATGATCACAAAATTTGTAAAAATATACAATTTGAGAGTAGCTGATCTGAACTTTCAATTTTCTTAAGTAAATCAAAAATAAAATCTTCAATTGAAATTTGAGATAATGGAAAGTTTTGATGAGTGTAATTCTTTTCAATGATTCGATAAGATGTTAATAAAGTTTCCTGATTAAATTAAATTATTTTATTTTGATTTTTATTTCAGGAAAAAAAAAAAAAAAAAAGGAGGAAATACTTTTGAAATTCCAGATTTTAAAGCATCTGGAGTCAATTCTAATGTTCCAAGATAGAGTGATGAAATAATTGTTTGGATTGTTTGAAGCAATGATGAAGATGCTTTTTATAGTTTTTTTTTTGTTAAAAATAAAATAAATAAAACAAACATAAAAAAAAAAGTTTATTACCAATGAGAGAATCAGGCCAAATAGTTATGATATTAGCTAATAATGGTAAAATAAAATCTACAACTTTTCCTTCAAATAATAGATCAAAAATGAAAACTCGAATTAATGCTAATTCTTGATAGATCCGACAAAGTGAAACAAAAATTCGTGTTAATTGACTATTTTAATGATTTATTTAGAAAAGAAAAAAGAAAAGAAAAGGAATGAATTCAAACCAGATTATAGGTAATTCTTGAGGTTGACTTGGAATTGAAATAATTTCCTTGAAAAACCATCTCCATAGCTCATCTTTTAATTCTTGTTTTGAAATTTTTTTCTAAAATGGATTTTTTTTTTTTTCTCTTTTAAGTTCAACATTGTTTGAATTGAAAAATGAAAAATTACCAATGGTACATTCAATAATTCAATTAGAAAAATTGTATAATTCTTTTCAATCCTAGGAAGTGATCTTGGAAGATCATATACATCTTGATTTCCATTCTCATTCTCATTGTTATTATCATCATTATCAATGGTAGGAAAGATTGATGTGGATTGTTTTAAAGCTTGTTTAATTTGTTGAAAAAATTTATCTGATTTACTTGGAAACCAATCACCAACTCTAAAAATTAAGTAATTAGAAAGTGATTTTTTTGCTGGAAAAAAAAAATTCAAAATTCAAAATTACTTTACTGCAAAATTTTTGATCTCATCATTTGTTGATTCTTCTGTTAACATCTTTAATAATCTTTGGAAATCTATTTCAAAAAAAAAATAAGTAAAGTAAAAAAATTAAAAAAATGAATTAAGTAATTAAAAAAAAAAAAATTAAAGTGACTCACAAGTATTCAAAGATTCTTTATTGTTTTTTTCCAAACTAAAATCTTGGCTTGTTGATTTTAATGTTGGAGTAGATTCTCTTTGTACACTAAGTTGTGGAACATGAGGAATACTCTCTTCAATAATTTCTTCTTCATATCCATAAGAATCTGTTCAAAAAGAAAAATGAAATGAAAAGAAAAAAAAGAAAAAAAAAAAAAAAAAAAAAAAAAAAAAATAAAAAAAAAAAAAAAAAAAGAAAAAAAAAAAAAAAAAAAAAACAAGAAAACCTTGAAAATCTGGATAATCTGGAACTTGTTCTAAAGGCTTTGGTGGAGAGATTGGAGATGGAATATGATCTGTTGGTTGAACCAAAGTTTTTTCTGGAGTGGTTTTTAAATTTGATTTGGAAGTTGATTGTAAAGCAGAACTCCTTTTTAATGGTGAGACAGAATTTGCATTTATCTCTTCATTTTTTTTCTTACTCTTGCTTTTTTCTGAATCCTTTTTCCTTGAAGATTTTTTTGTCAAAACTTTTGGTTCTTCTTGTGTTTCATTTAGATTAATTTCATTTAATTTGGTTCTCTTTGAAACACTTTGTCGAAAGGAATCGTCATTATCATTGAAATCATAGAAACTTCTTTTCCCACTTTCTGGTGATTCTTGATTGAAATTTCTTGGCTTCATCTATAAAATGAAAACGTTAATTTTAAAATAAAGAAAAAAGGAAAAAAAAAAAAAAAAAAACCTGAAAATTCATTTTATAATTAGATTTTAAATCGTCAATTTGCATTTGTTGTTGTGTTACAAGGTTTTGAAGCGAAAGCTTTGCAAAAAAGAAAAAAAAAAATTAAAAAAATTCCTTATTTTTTGAAAAAAAAAAGAAACAAGTAGAAGAAAAAGGATTAAACCTTCATTTTTTCTAGCATTGAATTTTCTTGTTCTAAAAATTTATAAGCCAAAGAAAGTTCTTCGAAATTCTCACTTTGATTATTTGATATTAATACTGGAGATGATGAAAAAGTTGTTGTTGGTACATTTGTTCCTCTTTCAAGTTGATTTGTTAATCGTTCATTTTCTTGAATCAATTTCTCCATTTTTGTTTGATTTTCTTGTTGTTCTTGAATAAGTTCTTGATATTTTTCTTCAATTTGTTTCCTCTTTTCTTTTTCTTTTTCCATCTCTTTTTCTCTTTTCTTTTTCTCTTTTTCTCTTTCTTTCTTTTCTTTTTCTCTTTCCTTTTCCCTTTCTTTCTCTTTCTCTCGTTCAATTTCTCTTTCTTTTTCTCTTTCTCTTTCTCTCTCTTTCTCCCTTTGCCTTTCTCTTTCTCTTTCTAATTCCCTTTCTCTTTCAACTTCTTTTCCAATTGGTGAATTGATATCCATTTCCACATTTAAATTCCTTTCTTCAATTTTAATATTCTCTTCCTTCTCTTTTTCTTTTTCTGTTTGTGTTTCTAATTCTTTCTTTTTTTGTTTCTCTCTTTCTTTTTCTTTTTCTCTACTTTTTTCAAACTCTAATTTCATTTCATTAAATATCTTTATATCATTTTCCAATTTTTTTCTCTCCGAATTTTCTTCAGTTTGAAGGGATGTATGTGATTCTTTTAATTGTGTCATTTCTGCATGAAGTTGAGCATTCGTTGTCTTATGAATTGAGAAAATTTAGAAAATTTCATTTTTTTTAAAAAATAATTAAAAGAAAAACCTTTAAAGAATTAATTAAAATATCTTTTTTTGTTCCTTCTTCTCGTTGTGATTTAATTGCTGTCATTTCATTTCCAAGTTTCTATTATTTATTTATTTCTTGAATATTGATTTCAAATTCATTAAAATAATCAAAA
>Ga0209960_1002565_pt1 | contig 17738 bp, 14 predicted proteins | sample ThiBiot_500_plan_2_FD_183947 | JGI IMG/M metagenome (GOLD analysis project Ga0209960, IMG submission 183947) | Wastewater bioreactor microbial communities from Cape Town, South Africa - Thiocy_expt_500_plan (SPAdes) | ecosystem: Engineered > Bioreactor > Thiocyanate-remediating >...
CAAAACAATCTCTGTGAGTTACTCAATGGCGATCATTGGCAAAGATTGTCAATGAAGATTGATTTTTATTGTATTCAAATTGATTCGATTGAAAGAAACTATTGATTTCAACCAATTGATCAACTGATGAACTATTTGTTAAATTTGGATATACAATTCACTTCGACTTGTCATAATCTTTTTATCAAATTCTATTTCAGAGAAATTCTCGTTTGTTGAGTTTTGAATCGACCATTTTTTGATTGTTGATAAAGTTCTGTTACAATTGAATTCGATTGATGTTTCTTTTTTTTTAAAATAATTCAATTCACCTGTTGGTGGAAATTCGAAGATAACAGTTTTTATTTCAAATTAAAAGAAAAAAAAAAAACTTACTACAAACTTGATTTTTCACGATTTTTTGTACTCGATTATTATTGCAATCGGTGACATAAATATTTCCATAGCTATCAAATGACATTCATCTGAACCAATTATTCGATGATTTCCTTGATCAACAATAAAAAGATATTGATCACACTCAAGAGAACAATTCCTGTTGGATATCTAAGTTTGATTGTTACATTTACTGATCCATATCCTGCAACAGTTATTCCATTTCGTTGATTCAATCGAAATAATTGAATTCGACTATTTCCCCAATCTGCAACATATAAATCTAAATTAATATCAACGAATATTCCCCAAGGAGTCGTAAGCATATCCGATTCAGATCCATTCACACCTGTCCCAGCAATGATTGTTGTTATGCCATTTGACCATTTTTTATCAACTCGATGATTATCAACCATTGAACAATATCTAATCCACAAAAAACCTCACAAGATTCTCCTAACCAAAATAGAGAGATAAACCTTTCGAATATACGCTCCAGTAAAATCATTCACCTGTTCCTATATTTTCCTGTTTCCTCTATAAATAAAAAGCCATTTCAATAGCACAAACCACTCACTCTATCAGTATCATTATTTCTATTCTAGATTGCAACAATCAAATACTTATTCTACATGAATATCACTCGGTTCCACCAATGTTTTACCGACATACAAACATCACAGTTATCGAAACATCATTAATAACGAATACAACGCTTATTCTTCGATAATTATCATACAATCATATACACACTCAACAGCAAGTATTTCCTGTATATGAATTAGTTCCGAATCTTGCCTGATGATGATCCCTTTAGCAAGGATCGAAATCCGGATAGTGAGTTGCTAGGAACTATTTCCATATCTATGTACTCACCAATTTATTCTTTCTGCGAACTATTTAAATATATAATAACCGATAATTTATCTCATCGTTTATCCTTTCGTTTTGAGATATTTTATCTTTATGTATATTTAATACTGCAGATATAATAGTTCCGAATCTTGCCTGATGATGATCCCTTTAGCAAGGATCGAAATCCGGATAGTGAGTTGCTAGGAACTATTTCCATATCTATGTACTCACCCTCAAGATAGTAATGCTTTCTTGTGACAGACCAATAGTTTATTTGTATAGATAGTGCCAATTACAAAACAAACTCATTTACTCAAAGTGATTGTTATTTTGATGAAAATAGACTGCTTGGTGGTGGAATTGATGATGTAAATGGTAACTTCCAATGATTTGCTATATTACGAGCCAAAGTATCGTTCACTTCCCGAATTCCTGAAACAAAAAGATTAATTGATATTGCCACATTTTCCTTTGTATTTCTTTTCTTACCATGTAGTGTTAGATAACCAGTTTGGTTATTAACGAAATCTTTTCGACGCATCCAAAGATCGAATCTGTCGTATATATGGTATCCTAGCTCAACACAAATACTATCGATTTCATTCAGAAGTTTCTCTCTAAATTGATTTTCATTTGCAAAGAAAACATCTGTTTTATTGGGATGTGGAGTAATCCAATACAACATTTGAGTTGGATTTCTTTCACTTTGACAAACATTTCTAATGCATTTCAACGTGAAATTCAATTCGCTGATGTACTTATAAATATACTCATCGATTGTCGAACTCACACTTGCCAATTTAGCTCTAGCAAAACCAAAAAATATTAATACTATGAATTATGCTAAATGGAATAATCTTACGAATTGAAATCGGTAATGTACGAGGACATGAAAACTAAATCGATTTTTTTCTCTAATCTCTTATCAGTAATATATTTCAACTGTTCACTTGGTTTCTTGTCGAATATAGTAGACACATATATGAATATAATAGTAATGTTATAATTTTCCATGTTAAAAATACGAATATTTTCATATTCAGTACATTGAACGGAATCATTCGCTTTAACTAAACTTTCGCCTGAACAAAAATCACAACATAAAATTACAATTTACATCTTTTAAAATACTAATCACATACCAACTATAGGCTTGAAATTTCCATTAGCACAACTGGCTTCCGTATATTCAAGTAATCTATTATATACTAATAATTTTACTATGTCTCTATATAGCACCCTCATAGTATTATCTCCAATGTATAAAATTGTTTTATTCTTATATATTGAAATGTAATCATCACGTGGAAGTGCACTGTTCGACAATAAAGATGAGCGCTTTGTTAATCGCTGTTGAAATTCTTGTTCCGGTTCTAACGCACGTTTATGTATTCGCGGTATTTTTCCAAGATTTTCCATTGCAGTAAAATGAAGCTAGCCGTCTCAAAATACTGGTTAAATCGAATAGAATAGCACAGATATAATTTAATTATGTGTATTATCTAAAAAAATTAACACTATTAGATTAACTTTGTGCAAGCAAAATAAAAGTACTATTTGATTCAACTCAAGGTCGATTCTTTACTAGTAATCGTTCTTTCTAAATGCAACTTAATCAAACGGAGAAGTACAGAAATACATTCTAAAAATATTATACTTTCTCATTTGATTGTCTACTCGAAAGATCTTGTTACATCTCTATAACATAATAATGAAAACTGAGGAAAGTTATGCCTATGATAAAGAAAACGTAAAGATATCGTCATTCTACATATGCTAATATAATAAGAACGCACAACTAATCAAGTATGAAAACTATCTTCCAGTATAACATTCTCTTATAAAATCATGAAGGCACATTTCAAACTCAGTATGTTTAAAAAGAAAATCATGTGTCTTCACTTTTCTCTAACGCATTAACTAAGAGAGCTTTATTCAAACTTATACTATTTCAAAAGTCTATTACGATAGAACTTTTTCTCGATACACACCTATGCATATAAAACCAAAATTGATAGAATTCAATAGAAAACAGTTCCTAATCACTCCAAAACGCGTAATATATACAGAATAATTACAGAAAACGGTGGATATGCTACAATAATTTGTTGACGTACAGCTCATATAGGTGACCGGAAGAGATCCACTGCTGCTGAGCAACGTCTTCCTCAAGTACACCTGTAGAAAAAAATCTTCCCTACACAATACACAATACTTTCTAAATAAACTCCAATGTATGTGCAGATATATATATATATATATATATAGTGTAGACGCATTATCGCTAGTGTTTAGTGATGTAGAACTAGCGTAGAGGTAATACTACTAGCGTTTTTTAGTGTAGGACTAACGTGGATGTTATAACACTAGTGTTTCGTAATGTAGGACTAGTGCAGACGCAATACCGCTAGTGTTTAATGATGTAGAAGTAGCATAGAGGCGATAGCACTGGTGTTTAGCGGCGTAGAACTAGCGTAGAGGTAATAACACTAGTATTCCGTCGATTTGAACTAGTATAGAGGCAAGAACACTAGTGTTTCGTTGAGTTGAACTAGCGTACAGGCAATAACACTAGTGTTTAGTGGCGTAGAACTAGCGTAGAGGTAATAACACTAGTATTCCGTCGATTTGAACTAGTATAGAGGCAAGAACACTAGTGTTTCGTTGAGTTGAACTAGCGTACAGGCAATAACACTAGTGTTTAGTGGCGTAGAACTAGCGTAGAGGTAATAACACTAGTTTTTCGTTGAGTTGAACTAGTGTAGAGGCGATAACACTAGTGTTTAATGATGTAGAACTAGTGTCAAGGTAAAAACACTAGAGTTTAGCATAGAACACTAGTGTGCTAGTGTACTAGTGTTAGTGTCACTATAGTCGAAGACCTATATATACTCCTTCTTTTTTTAGATAACATTTCATTTCTATCTACATTATTTAAACAACAACAACAGCGCTTCGATAAGTAAATATAGTTTTCAATTTGCCTCAGCCTTTTTGAGCTTTGAGAAGGAGAGAGGGAGAGAAGGGAAAAGATTTGTATTTGTTAGTAGTATAGCAGTAGTGCCCTACATTTTTCTGTACTTTTTGTGTTTGTTTTCTTTTCTTCTTGGCAATCATTGGTGTAGACAGGTAAAACTGTCGAAGTGTGAACGCGGAAACCGTTGTCCAGTGATAGCGGATCGTTTCCTGGCAGCCAAGTTCTCTTGGTACCAATGATTGCCCTTCTTCTCGAGATATCCTGAGGTTTGAGACTCTCCCTTGAGCTACCCCACAATCGCCAACAACAGCGACAACAACAACTACTACAACAGCGGCGATTTGTTTGTTTTCGTTTGAGCTGACAGAGAGAGAGAGAGAGAGGGATTAGCTTAGGTCTTCCGGCTATCTGCAGTGGCTTTACCACCAGATAGAACAAGACAACATTAAAATTAATTTACGTTTGTTATTTTTTTTCTGTATTTGCATGGAAAGGTTAGAATAAGTAATGCTTTGTTTTAAAATTCTTGAGCAAAATATATTGTTAGTTTTTAATTGTTTTTAAGATTATTATAAAAGATATATAATCATCTTGAAAATGATCTAAAACTACAGTTATGTTTTGTGATGGTACCTTTAAAACAAAGGCTATTAACTAAGGGTAATTAGAAGTTTTTTTTTCTTGTTGTTTATTTTCTGTATATATATTAGGAGAGATCTTAATGATGATATCTTTTTTATGTTTCTGAAGGAGTCTCTCATATTCTATTTATATTAATATTTATTTTACATTTTTTTTGTAATTTTAATTACTCTTTTAATAAAATAAACAATAAAATTTGTTAATTTTTGCCTTTTGAATATATTTCAAATCAAATTTAGATTTTTTTGCTAACTTTATTATGCAACCAGAAGAATCGAATTTGAATACAGACACTTTCATCAGTGAGAAGAAATTTAAGTAAATAAATTAACTCTAGCTACTACTACTCATTAAAGGCTTTGGGAATGCTGTGCCTGTTGAAAATATCGCTACAATCACTCAAAGTCAAATTCCACTTATTGACCTTACAATCGAAGAGTCAATCCCACTCATTGATCTCACGAATGATAATGATTCCATACCATTGATAGATCTGACAAATGACGATGAAATCGAAGAGCAAATCAATACAAACGAAGGGCCTAATTTCGAAGTTTTTGATATCAATTACGAACCTGTAACACAACAAACAGTTCAATCAAATAGTGAAGAGCCCATTCAAACGGACAACGAGGAATTGGTTCCGCACAGTTAACAGTCAACTGATTATAGTTTCTAAATAAAACATTTATTTTTGTTTTGTTGTTCAAGTTTCTCAGTTTGAATCTAACATCAAGATTTCTAGATATATAGTTACACATATATAAGTTAATTTTCAAATGGCTGATTATTCAGATTTCTTTAATGATATCGATCTGTTTACATCGTCAAATCAAAATCAAAACATTAGTAATTTAATTAATTTTAATATAAGTAGTCTTGTATATTCCCTTGTATTTTTCACAGATGGTCTCAATACAAACGAAAACAGCACAAATTCATTACAGTTGAATTTTACAGATGAATTTTCGTTTGATTTTCTAAATCAAGATTTCGTTTTGATCCCTCAAAATTTAAATTCAAATGAAAATAGTAAAATTATAATGACGCAATATCACACATTATTTCTGACATTTCTTAATTTATAGCTACTAGTAGTACAACTTTAAATGCAGACAGTTCAAACGGAAATAATAATTATCCACCTCAGATATCAAATGGTTATGTATCTGATCACGATAGACCGTATGCTCAATATGGCCACATTTGTAACAAATAAATAGAATTCATAATGTTCCCCTATTTCTTTCTCTTTTCTTTTTGTGCGAATTTAGCTATGGAAGAACTTGCTGAACAATTCGAGTTTGATCTCGATGGCACGCAAACTGAAAAGAAACGAAAAGAAGAGACTAAATTTCCTCGTTTTGCATCGAGTTCCTTTGCTATAATTTGTAATACAAATCGATCTAGTAAGATTTAATTCATAGATTCGTTTCTAATAACTACGATAAAACTTTATAGAATATGATCTTCTCGCAGATATTAAACAAAACTTAGTATTCAAAGAGAGAATCAAATATATTTGCGTTGGCCATAATTGTGAATTTATTAAAGTGAAAGACAAAACCATGATTCAGATCTTATTTTCTAAGAAAACTGAAATTCACAATTGGTTCTTAGATACAATAACTGGTATTATTTGTGTCCTATGATCTTTTTGAGTATACATTGTTATATTTTCTTATAGGAGATCAGAAATGTAATTATCTAGTCACGAAACGTGCTGTCGTATGGAACGACTGTCTTAAAAAGAGTACTTTTTAAATTAATATAACAATTTTTTCTAATTGAGATTTTGTTCAGGCAAAGATTTCTGTGAATATAAAACATTCAAATCACCGTTGCATAAACAAAAACTTCTATGGTATAATAGTCCAGTAGTTCTTTCACAGAGATCAATGACTTCAGCTACTACTACAACACAAACAATCACTGAGACTAGTGAATCAACAACAGATAGTCATCCCCATCACCACCACCAACAACAACAACAACTTAATGAACTTTCACATGAAGATAAAGTAGCTGCACATGCCCTACGTCTTGCTCGAACAAGTGTTCGTCAAGCTATATTATACATGGAAAGCCATATACCACCTATGAAGTTCCTTATCCAATGCCCAAAGTATAATCATCCAGCATTTCTTTCACAGAAATATAATTGAGATATATGCCTTTCGATTTGTATAGATACTTAAAAACATTCAAATGTGTTTACAAGGCACATCGTCATCGACGTTAAACACAGTAGTCAAATTAGTTCTCAGATAAACTATTTTCTCGTAGTTTTTTTTTTGCTTATTTTGTTTTCATATCAGATTATGTTTTCTAAGTCAGATAGATCAGTAGATAGTCGTTATTTCTTTATATTATTATTTTTCTTGACTTTCTAGATTAACTCTATTTCATTACAAATGACTACAATCAATGGCCATAAAAACAATAATAATAATCGGGTCATCTTAGCTCACGTGCACATTGGTAATGGTATTTTCATTACTATTTCTCGTCAGAATATACCAACAATTCACAATAATGTTTCGAATCAAACACATATGGATAAGAATCTCAATGACGATGACGACAACAGCAGCAGCAGCAGCAGCAGCAGCAGCATTAGTAGTATGGACAGCGAAGTGGAAGATATTGGAGATATATTAACACCACCAACATCAACAACAAGCGATGAGGACACTAATGATTAAGATATTTATTAAAATAAATAACATATTTCTGAATTACCTTCATATTCCCTCAGCAACTATCATTCAAATAAATTATATTCTAGATATATTTCTATTCTTGTCTCATATTATCAATGAATAATACGACAACAATTGCAAATGCTAAACACAAAATGATTATGTTTCTATTGGAAAATGTACGGACAAGATATTCTTTTAAATAACTCATTTAAATATTTCCCACTTTTACTTTAGTATAATGATCATTCATGGTTTGAATCGAATCTTGAATATGGCGTTACTATTAATAAAGATGACGAACAATATATTCAAGATTTCGATTTTGATTTCGTCACAACAAACGTAGATAAGGAAAATATAATCGATGAAAACTATGAATATGTTTCAACTCGATCAAATCCTATGGTTTCTAATCAAGAAATAACTACAGAACGAAATATGAAACGTTCATTAAGTGAATCAGTCGTTTCCGATGTGATTTCAAAGAAATTTCGAGATGATCGTGATGATGATGATACCAATAAAGATAGTAGTATACCAGCTTATTTACAACTGGACAATCAATGTTTTCAATTTATAATAACAAAATATATCAATAGTACAATACCAGTCAAAGATCTTCAATTACTAACTATTTTAAAACATCGTATGGCTGCTATTCAACACGAGAAAGTTCTTTGGCAATTTTATATGCAATTAGGCACAGGGCAATTCGAAACAATACTTGCAAATAAAATAAATAGTAAAGATCGATGTTTTTGGTCAAGTAATATTCGAACAAAAGCTTTGCCCTATGTACAAGCAATGAATTCCGAGGACGAACAACGTTTATATGAATTATTCGTCCATAATTATCTTCAAGAACTTGATCAATCACTTACAAATTATCAAGATGATTACAGTCGACTAAAAAGTAAATTTGCAAATAGTTTATCGATGGAAATGGAACATATTTTTGATGCTTTTGTACAATACTTTGGAATACAATCACTGGAATCCGATTTTAACTATGAAATGACATCACTTCAGTATGAATATGAACTTTATTTACTTGATTGTAAATATCAGCAGTATATACCAACAGAATATGAACAAAAAATTGCTCATCGTCTTTCTATTATACAATATGAATATGTACAAGCAAAAATGGATCTGTTCGAATATAAACAAGGAGTCTTTCATAATAAACCACCAAAAAGTCTAGTATCAACAGGAAATAAATTGAAAATTAACGATCTAATGGTTCAATCTATCAATGAACTTGAACAACAAGTCTACCGGAATTGGAAACTATTAGACAATGAATTACATCAAACATCTTTACGAAATCCATTAGCTGATATAATTTTTCAAAAATTTAAAGTTATTCAGAAGAAAATACAGTCGATTACTAATCAGCGAATAATTTCGATCATTAAAAAACAAGAAGAATCAGTTAGTTTTTCACCAACAGTCATTATTCAAACAGCATCATCACATCAATTCACTCAACAACAATTCAAACTTTTAAATCGTGGTCCAAGTTTTATTCCACAATGCCAATTACTTGCATCATCCATTGGATCTACAGTATTATTTCGTGATAAGATTGAGAAACAATACAAAACTCTACAACATAATTTAAATATTCTCTTTGCTAAATATAATATTAATACTACACGATCAATGTTTATTATTAAAACAATTAAAGATTTATATATGAAAACATTTCACATTGAAATACCTCAGCAAATACAAGAACGTGCCATCTATGAAAAACAATTGCTACAAACAATTCATAAAGATTTACAAGTCAATGAATTGATCATAAGACGTACAGCTAATCCAAACAATCAATTCTATGTAACTGATCGAAAACAATTTGAAACTTTAGCAAATAATTATCTATCAAACGCAGATCAGTTTGAATTAGTTCTTGTTACATCATCACAATCGTTCAGTATTCATTTTAAACAAATGATTAAATCGATCAATATGGAAATTGAAAGAATTCTTTCGAATAAAAAACTCTACAAAGAATTATTAGATAAATTAATTCTAAATGAACATAAAGTCCAAATACCTTATTTATATTTCTTACCAGATATAAATCAGTCGAATACAATGACTTTAAAACCAATTATCGTTGCACAAAATAGTGTTACATTTTGGCTTGGTCAATTTCTTAATGATCTATATGAACCTTTATTACAACGGCAATCTATATCGACAACATTTAAAAATGGAACTGATTTCATTCAAAAATTGAATCATTATGCTAATGTACGAAAATCACTTCGTCAACATACATTCTTTATCAAGTTAACAATTACTAATTTTGATAGAATTACAACACATACAGTTATGCTACATGTTCTTGAACGATTTCTACGTGATCATTTGGCTATTCCTTCGATTGGTAATCTATCGATACAAAAACTATTGGATTTAACAGCACTCTTTCTCAATCATAATCAATTCTTTTATAATAATCAAATATATCGTTGTACAAAAGGTGTTCCAAGTAGTTTATCATTAGCTAATACATTATCTCAAATTTATATTTATCAATGGCAAAATATTCTATTAGATCGAACATCTTTACTTAACAATGAATTGTTTGGTCGTTGTAAGAATTATTTATTATTAACATGGAATCAAACGACAAGTGAATATCATAAAGTCTTTGATAATCTATCAGCAAAGGATACTAATATACAATTTAAAATGGAAGTTGGCTTTCAAATTCAATTTTTAAATATCACGATAGAAAATCGAAAGGGTACGTTATATACGAATGTTTTTCATGAAAAAACCATTCAAAAATATACACTACCTTATGTTATTGGTGGTCATACACAAATAGTACACGATCATTGGCTACAATCAGCATTAATTCGTGCAGTTCGTTATTGTACCTCGATGGATGATTTCAATTTAGAACGTATCTATTTAGAAGTAACTTGTTTAGCTAATGGATATTCATTGGAATTCATTGAACATCGAATAAATCATTTCTACAGTTACTTTAATGTTAAATCTCTTCGTTTAACATTGAATCAAGAGATATATGATAAATTACGTGATCGACTCTTTAATTTCATTCGAGCACAACGACACTATGAACTTGAAAATAATGAATTAGTAAAGAAGAAACGATACGTTGAATTGACATATCTCTATGAATATGGTTCAACACAAGTTTTTGATAAAGAATTAACTAAAATAGTTTCCGACTATTTAAATAGTAATCTACATTTATCATCATCATCACACAATGAACAAATCAAAATTATTCTACGTAAACAACAACAGTTTTCATTAAATGCGCTATTAAGTGAACAAAAACCACGAAATAACTTCTTGAATATAAATTAAAATGTTTTTTTCGTCTATTTTTCTGGTTGAAATAAATTAAATCTTAAGATAGTCTATTTGTTTATTCTAGACAGACAATGAATAATAAGAATTATGGTCGTGGTCAACAATTCACTCGCAAGTCTCCTCCTGTATACATTACAATTTCTTCGGATGAGAGTGATCATGAAATTAGAGATCAAAATAAACCAACAACAATTAAATTTCAACATACCACAATAGACACTATGACTTCAACTGACTATAAACCTAAAACACTTCATACATCAAATCAAATGCGTTTGACTATTCTACCAATGTTTCCAACGGCATTAAATGAGCATGGAATATCAAGATTATTATTAGTTAATGTAGCTGAAACAAATTTATCTGAAGAGCAATTGAAATTAAGACGGCACTATCAAGATCTTCAGAAACATCCAACAATACCATTTATGTTAAATAAGCATAGTCGTGTGATACCATCAGCAATAACTTGTTGTTTCGAAAACAATTACCAATTCTTTGTCGAATTATTTAAAATCAATTGGCGTGTATTTGATTATAATTATATACGATTCAACGACTGTTTAGCAATGTTTGCAAATGAACGTATAACTCGTTTTCGACAAGTACCACACGAAGTACATTTGCTCGAACAAGAAAAATTAATTGCTATGGAAATATTCTTACAATTCGATGTCGATGTTTTCTTTTGGAAAACATTTTCCAATCGTCATCGACCTTTCAATCATACACATGTTGATATCTATGAAAGAGATTCAACTGTTTTTTCGAAGAATGAACCTCCGATTCGATTTTCTCTGACTCCTTGTGGACATCCAAATTGTAATATTTGCTCGTCAACAAGCGATATTACTCGTCGACCATATCCAGCTGTATCTTTTCAAAATACTGGAACTTTTCAATTTCTAAATGGTTATAAAACTATTCTCAATGCTCCAGGAATGTGTAATACAAATGGAATCATCTACGTACTTCGATGTCCTTGTGGTCATTTTGAATATGTTGGCGAATCCAGTAATAATCTTCTGTATACCTTGGATCGACATTGTATGAATGGAAGTCGTGTTCTACATTACTTTCTTATTGGAGAAAATAATATTTCAAATAATAGTCCATTTCAAATGAATTCATTCGAGTAAATATCTCAAGATTCTCATCAATATGTTTGCTTTCTTCTTCATCTATTTACAGAAATTCTCAAAAGAATAATATGCGACTTTATCAACATTCTCCTCGTTGTGCTATGGTTCTTCAAATGTTTCTTAATTGTTATCCACAATATTGGATATTTGTTCCGATGACCAGTTCATTAGCACAACAGGATAATGTCAATTATCGACCAGGCGGCAATTCAATGGCAACAACAACAAATTGGAGACCTACAACAAGACAAGCTACTCGAAATGATAATGAAATTCAACTGTGTTTAAAGAATATACCAATACCACCAGCTAATTACGAGTTTTCAAAGCGCCAACAAGATCAACAAGTCGACTTCTTTCGCTATAAGAAAGATCAACAATTACCAGATCAGTCATTCTATTTATATGATGCATCAGTAATAGTCATATGTAAGTCATTTACTTTTTCATTTCCAATCGATTAAATCACTGTTTTTCTTTGATTCGTTCGATTAAAGTACCTACAAAAACATCAGCTGTTCTTCGTCAATTTATCACTTCACTATTTATTACACATGGTGAAACAAATTTAAATGCAGTTGGAAATCTGCTAGTGAATAGTAATTTCAATCTAACATTTCCATTTGGTACAGCACGAGGCAATTGGTGTCATAGTTTGACCAATCGTCCATCATCGACATAAAAACATTTCCAAGTTTTTTCTTTCCGTTTTTTTAAAAAAAGTTATATTTACAGCTATGAAATAAACTAATTTTCGAGTTTTCGTTCATAGTATAGATTTCAGTTAACATATAACTGTTTATTTTAGATTAACAATTGATCTGCAATTCTAATAGAATGAATTCTTCTATTCGTGTACCAATCAATCGAATACAACTCATTCGAAATTCAAAAGGAGAAGTAAATATCAACAAAAGAATATTTTTCAAGGCTTAATGGAATTTATTGACTATTATTACTTTTTTTTTTAAATTCATAGTTCTGCTTACCATTTTCTCGACGTCAGATACCAAAATTATTCATCGATTCATTGGATCATAATACAATTTATAGCTTCATCAATGTGATTTATCGACAACATCTATCTCTTCATTATTCGAACTGTTGTTTTCATCATTTTCTTTCATATTTTTATGGATTGTTTCATTTATTATCCCAGATGATGTTTGATTTCGATGGATAAATATCTTTTTGATTTCAAAGTTATTCATATTTTTCTTCTTATTTCAGATATATAAAGTCCTGAAGAGTACTATCTTTTTAAAGATACGAAACGCGTCGGCGAATATATAATATATCTACATTTAGTATTTATTCATTCTAATCTAAGTACACAATCATTCATTTTGGCAATATAACAATTGATTGCTGAAAAGCAAAAGTTGAGCGCAGCAGATTGGTTTGTATTCTACAAGTCGACCTGTTTTCATACTACTTCTTCGAATTGAAATTAATTCCAATTTAATCCATATTTTAATCTCAACTTATTCAACAGTTGTTCGTCAACAATGAATTATTCAAATAACAATTATATACCATATCAAGCACCACCACCACTACTATCATCAATAACATCATATGGTGGTGGTGTTTTAGGGGCCTATAATTCTAATTTAGGGGCCAATTATTCCAATTTAGGGGCCAACAACTTAAATTTAATGGCCAACTATCCAAATAATGGCTATGGTTATTCTAATAATGGCAGTTTAAATTGGCTACCTAACAATATTGGTTATCCAAGTTATCGAAATAATCGAAACAATCAACGTCCACAACTTCGTCCCAATAAACGACAACGACGACACCAACAACCACAAGCACAACCTATTCAAACACCATTAAATCGTCCATTAGCAACAACAGGTCGAAGAAGAAGAAGACCTACACCATTAACTATGAACGATTTCTTACCATCTCGTTTACGACAAGATTCCGATGTGGAAATAACATCTACAACAGCAAATGTGCCTGTACCAGCAAATGCATTACCACAACGACAACAACGACAACTTACGTCAGATAATAATAATCATGGCAATACAACACAACCATTTGTTGTTCGAGAAATTACTTCTCCTCGTCGTGATTGTCAGCCAACTACTACTACTACTACAACTACAACATCATCATTTAGACGTCGACAACGTCGTAATAATCAGCAACAACAGCTAAATAATAACAATAATAATAAGAGTAATCGTTTTGCTGTATTAGCTGAAACTGATCTCGAAGATAATGAAAATGATGATATAGTTGAAAATAATAGTAGTCCAATCATCATAAAGAAAGAGCAAAAATCAAACGACAAGAATAAGAAAAAGACAATGAATCGTCCTTACCTCGATATTATTCAAATATGTAATTGGTTTAAAGATGATATCAATATACAGCGAATTATTCAAAGTCGTGGCAATAAAGATTTTATTATTGCATCGGCTCCTATTTATGATCAATGGTTTCGATTGGAATATGAATCACAAGTTTGGCAACGATATCTACAATTGGGATTGGAAAAGAAACATTGGGCCAAAGAAGTGGTTCGTCGGACCAAAAAACGAGATGATTATGTTAATGAACGTTTTGTTAAAAAGAAAATTAATAATTTATCATCTCAAATAGCACATTCATGTGCCACGATTGCTGATCTACAAGTTAAATTAGGTAATTATTGGTCACAAACACCAAAACAACCACTTCGACCAGTTAGTACAACAACTACTACTGCTATGGCGAATAATAATAGTGAAAATATAACTGATTCCATAAGTGGTGAACAAATTCGTCCACATGTTGATAATCTCGAAAAATGTATATTAAAATATATCAAAGAGCATACTAAACACGTATTTAAATCTGCAGAAAATCGTGTTCAATTAGCCAAAGTAGAAGCAGAAGAATATAAAGCTCTTGAGGATTTCGAACAAGTAGCTAGTCCTGCTCAATGGAATATACATTTAGTAATGAAACCAAAGGTCAAAACATGGTCCACAAAAAATAAGAATTATAAAACAGCATTGAAACGTGTTGAATATAATCTTCCACCAAAATTCATCAATGCATTCGATTTTTCATATCATATTGATGAATCTATTATGAATGGGCAAGAATATCAAATGCTTTATGATAAAATGCGTCAATTATCGAACCAATATAAAACCGAAGCAATGACATTATATGTGGAATCACTTGCTCGGGAATTGGAAATAGTGACGCATGAAATCGACCAAATTATCAAAGGCTTTCCAAGTACAGATGATAATCGAATAGATGATCATGCCTTGGCTGCTTTCATGGTCTATCATAATGTTCGGCTTAGACGATTCAATTTAGAAGTCGAAGAATCGTTCTATTTTTTAGACGAGGAACGAGTCGTAGGCAAAAGCAATCAGCAAATACAAGAAACAATTGCCCCGACTCATACTCGTTCAATCGGCACTCTTTCCGTTTCCCAAATATAATTAATGAAGCATCACAAATTCGACTAACCGAGGAAGAACGTTATCTTTTAAGATTAGGTCCTCGATTTATTTACAATGATCCCGCAACAGCTGCTCGACGACGTCATATTGAGTTGGCTACACTTCGACGAAAAATTGAAGCTCGTTTTCACGAGAAAAAGGTTAGCCCCGGTCGTCCTGTTCATCAATTCATTGCAGAATTAGATATTGTGCTTCAAAGTTTACATCAAGACAAATCATCTCCAGTCATTATCCCGGAATCGATTATTCAATCTCAAGGCCATCGATTATCTCGAAATAAGAAGAATTATGGTCGTACTCTCAAACGTTTGAGATACAAAATTCGTTCGACCAGTACTATTATTCAGAAAACAGATAAATCGAAAGTGTTTCATTTGGGAGAATCTGAACACTATCAAAAGAAATCCGAAGAATATATGGCTAGAACTGAAGCTTATCGATGTCTTGGTACTGAAGATCCATTATTAGATCTAGTAAAACGTACAAATAAATATCTGTTAGACTTACGTCTTATCAAATGGATCTCACAAAAGCAATATGAGCAACTCTGTATCAAACAAACAGATGAAGTTGAATTAGCTCATTTGTATTATTTACCAAAGACTCATAAGACTGGAACTCCTCTTCGTCCAATCGTATCTGGTTTAAAACATCCCACAATAAAGATCTCCAAATTTCTCGATGATATCTTACGACCACTGTTTGATCAAATGGCTACTTCAACAACTGTTAATTGTGGATTAGATTTAGTCAAGCAACTACAAGATTGGTCCAAGACTTATATGTGTCGAGACACTTTATTGTGCACAATCGATGTTACAGACCTGTATACAATGATTCCACAAGTTGAAGGAGTCTTATCTTTAAAGAAAATGTTAGATTATTTGCATTTGAGACAAATTAATGGTCTTCATGTCGAAGTTATACTTCGCTTGGCTAGATTTGTTATGCAAAATAACTACTTTTCTCACAATGGCCAATATTACCATCAGATTCGAGGTGGAGCCATGGGTTCTCCATTAACATTAACAATTGCCAACTGTTATATGTTCTTCTTTGAGCAAAACATCAAGAGGCAAGTTAATAATAGTCATGGCCTATACTTTCGTTATATCGATGATATTTTTATTACCATTAATTGGCCACAACGACATTTACTTAAAGAAATCGATCGATGGAATAAATTCGATGAAAATATTCGACTATCAGCTACTATCTCTCAGACAGCTGACTTTCTGGACTTGCATATGGAAAATAGAGATGGTGAACTGTTTACTTCAGTCTTTCATAAACCATCTTACGAACCATATTATTTACCATTCAACAGCATTCATCCATTGCACATGAAGAAGAACATTCCATTTGCGATGCTACTTCGTGGACTTAGATATTGCTCTTCATTCAATGCATATCTAGATGAACGTGCTAAATTAAGAATGGCTCTACTGTTAAATAAATATCCAGGACATTTCATCGATCAACAATTCGATCGATTATTCTACAAATTAGGTATTAAAGAACCACTTGGTATACACAACTATGCGTTATATCGACAGAAGATTCTTGACAGTCCATTTCAATCTAAGACTTCCGTCGACCATACCCATGTCATGTTCATTCATTTTACCTATTGTTTAAATATGAGATTATTTCCATCAAAGTTCCATGCACTTTGGCAAAAATACTTTATGGAATCTCCAATTAATGATATTGTTCCAGTGCTTGGTACACGCAATGTTCAAAATCTACAACGACGCTTGGTACATACAAGACACTGAACAATATACTCCAATTTATAATCCAAACACCACATCAAAATACAGACGAATTCGAATATAAGATTGACGTGGCACCCTCAGAAAGATACAAAATATCAATAGACTATAAAAAGTTTTTTCCTTTTTGAGACAGTTATTCTTTCGTATATTGTATTTATTTATATCTATATTTTTCTTCTCCGTGTGCTTCTTCAAAAAATACTTTATGTAGCGCCCTGAAGAGTGTTTTTTCAAAATAAACAAAACACGAAACGCGTCGGCGAATATATAATATATCTACATTTAGTATTTATTCATTCTAATCTAAGTACACAATCATTCATTTTGGCAATATAACAATTGATTGCTGAAAAGCAAAAGTTGAGCGCAGCAGATTGGTTTGTATTCTACAAGTCGACCTGTTTTCATACTACTTCTTCGAA
>Ga0209960_1002566_pt1 | contig 17737 bp, 28 predicted proteins | sample ThiBiot_500_plan_2_FD_183947 | JGI IMG/M metagenome (GOLD analysis project Ga0209960, IMG submission 183947) | Wastewater bioreactor microbial communities from Cape Town, South Africa - Thiocy_expt_500_plan (SPAdes) | ecosystem: Engineered > Bioreactor > Thiocyanate-remediating >...
AAAAAAAAAAAAAAAAAAAAAAAAAAATGGCGGGAAAACAGAAAGCACATGGCCGGAGGCGAGTGATTATTGAAGAGAAACCTATAGAAGAGACTCAAATTGAAGAAGAACAACAAGAACAAGATGAACAAATTGAAGAGAATTTAGTAGATGAAGAACAGAATGATGATGATGAGGTTGAAAATGCGGAAGAAATCGAAGAAAAAGAAGAGGAAATCGAACAAAAAGAAGTAATGGAGGAAGAGATTGATAGAAAGCAAAAGAAGAAGAAAACTAAAGTTGAGAATATATATCAAGGTGTGACATTTGAATCTCTTGGACTTGATGATAGAATTACTCATGGATTGGCAAGAGCAAAGTTTTCAAAACCAACAATTGTTCAAGAAACTGCAATTCCAATTGCTCTTGAGGTATTCTTTTTTTTTTTTTTTTTTTGAGATCACAAAATATTTAGATAATTTATAAGAATTGGAATGAATGAATGAATGAATCAAAATCAAAAATCAAATTGGATTAATTGATTGATTGAAAATTTTTTAGGGAAAGGATATATTATGTAGAGCTAGAACAGGATCAGGAAAAACAGCAGCATATACAATTCCAATTCTTCAAAAAATTTTAACTTTTAAAGAGGCAAATCCTGGAGCAAATCAAGGTGTTAGAGCACTGATTCTTGTTCCAACTAGAGAACTTTCTGAACAAGTTAAAGATCATTTAAAGGAAATTTCATATTATTGTTCCAGAGATTTAACATTTTTAAATCTTTTGAGTGATACTCCTCTTGAAAGTCAAAGGTTGAAATTTCTTTTAATGAGAAAACTAAAATAAAAATAAAAAATAAAAAAGACCACACTTTTTAAGTCCACCAGATATTTTAGTAACCACACCAAGTAGAATAGTTGCACATTTAGAAGCAAATGTTTTTTTTTTTTTCCAATTTCAAAAAAAAAAAGGAATCTAATCAAATTCTTTTTTCACAGCATCTTCAATTAAAAGATACGCTTCAAACTCTTGTTATTGATGAAGCAGATTTTATTCTTTCATTTGGTTATGATGAAGATATTAGAAAACTTTTAAAATATTTACCTTCAATTTGCCAAACATTTTTAATGTCTGCAACACTTACACCAGTAATCTTTATTATTTCATTTTATTTTGATATCAAAGGATTGTTTCAAATCGATAATGATATTCATTTATTTTATCTTTAGGATGTTGAACATTTAAAGCAACTTGTTTTAAGAAATGCGGTAATTATTTATTTATTCATTTATTTTTGGAAGAATTAAAAAAATTGCAATTTCAATAACTAGGCAATTTTAAAACTCGAGGAAGATTTATTTGATGAATCTAAACTCACACAATATTCTATCAAGTATTTTTTTTTTTTTTTCCATTTTTATTTCTTTAATTGTTTTTCTCTTTCTCTAGATGTAGCAACGAGGACAAATTTTTATTACTATTTTTTATTTTAAAAATGAGATTAATTCAAGGAAAATGGTTTTGATTCATTCATTTTTCTCTTATTTATTTATTTATTTATTTATTAATAATCAAAAAAAAAAAAAGTATTATTTTTGTTAATGATATCGAACGATGCTATCGACTTAAACTCTTCTTGGAACAATTTTCAATTAAAGCTTGTGTATTAAATGCCGAATTGCCTTATAATTCAAGGTTCAATAAATAAATTCAAAATTAAAATTAAAATTTTTTTAAAAAAAAGAAATTAATGAATTCAAATTAAATAGATATCATATTGTACAGCAATTTAATCAAGGAATTTATGACTATATTATTGCAACCGATGAAGGTGAAAAAGGATTAGATAATGAAAATGAAGAAGATATGGAAGTAGATGAAGAATTAGAAGAAATTGAAAAAATTAAAGGAAATTTAAAAAAGAGAAAAGGAGATCAAGAATATGGTGTTGCAAGAGGAGTTGATTTTAGAGATGTTGAAGCTGTAATAAATTTCGATTTCCCAACTACTACCAAAAGTTATACTCATAGAGTTGGAAGAACTGCAAGAGGTGGAAAGAGTGGAATCTCAGTTTCTTTAGTTTCTCCTGATGAACTTGACTTTTTTAAGAAATTAGAAGCTTCACAAGGTATCTAAAATACCATTTTTATTTGGAAAAAAAAGATACTTTTCTTTGAATACCCAATCAATTTCAAAAAAAAAAAAAAGAATCTGAAATGAAAACTTTTGCATTTGATATGAAACAAGTTAATGGATTTCGTTATAGAGTTAATGATGCATCTCGTGCAGTTACAAAAGCTGCAGTTAAGGAAGCAAGACTTAAAGAACTTAGATTAGAAATTTTAAATTCAGAAAAATTGAAAGTAATTTCGTTTTTTTTCAAAAAAAAAAAAAAAAAAAAAAAAAAAAAAAAAAACAAAAAAAAAAAACAAAAAAACTTAATAAATAATAAAAGGCACATTTTGAAGACAATCCTAGAGACTTTGAAGCACTTCGTCATGATAAAGCAATTCTTGCTGCAAGGGTATTTATTTTATTTTATTTTTTTAAAAAAAATAAAACAAACAAATATTAATCAAATTAATTTTTTGATCATTTAGGTACAACCACATATGAAACATATTCCAGGATATCTTGCCCCCAATCATAAAAAAGGTGTTCATGCTCTTGGACTTGTTGAAACTAAAAAAAGAAAACCACATAAACCCAAAAACATTGCACACAATAATAATAAAAAAGGTTTCTCAAAGGTGAGTTCTTTTCTTTTTTCTTTTTCTTTTTTCTTTCCTTATTATAACTAATTTTCACTTCCTTTACTAGAAAAAGGATCCTCTTAGAAGCTTTCATTATAAAAAAACAACGGTAATATTTTCTTTCTTTCTTTCTTGATTTCAATTTCTTCTCTAATTTTCAAAAAAATTTAATTAACCTTTTCTTTCTCCTTCTTTTTTTTAAAAAATAATCCTCAGAAACAAAAAACTGGAAAAAAATAATTGTTTATTAGATTCTTACAGAAGATGGATTAAATTCCTGTTGTTATTTTATTTTTTATTTTTTAATTTAGTCACATTATTCAAATTTAAAAAAATGAAAAATGAAAAAGAAAAAGAAACCGATAAATAATTGCTTGGGATGTATCCTGATTTATTTTTTGAATTGGTTGCTAACCACCATAAATCATTTTCTCTGTCTTGTGGACTCATTATAATTGTGAATTTTTCTCCTTTAACAAAGCTTAATTCATCTTCTTGTTGTGCATCATAGTCATAAAGGGAATATAGTTCAGTGCTATTTTTCAATCTCCTCATACTATCTAAAAATGGAGGAAAAATAAATTTTAAAATGTCAAAAAAAAAAAAAAAAAAAAAATTCAATACCTAATAAATACTTCTTCGTTAAATCTTGAATAGTTACTGAGTATGGTGTATCACCATCTGCATTTACTGCCATTGTATTTCCACCACTACTTACTAGATATTCTACAACTGCTAATTCTCCAAAACAAGCTGCACCATGTAATGGAGTCCACAAGTCATCATCAACCTTTTTTTTTTTTAAAAAAAAAATTAATAAAATGAAAATAAAATAAAAGATAAAAAAAAAAATATAAAATATAAAATATAAAATATAAAATACAAAATAAAATTTTTACAGAATTGACATTAGCACCATGTTCAACTAAATATTTTACAATTTCAAAATGTCCATTACAACTACTACTATGAAGTGCTGTTAAACCTTCTTCATTTGCACAATTAATATCAGCTCCATTTTCAACACATTTTTGAACTTGTTCCAAATCTCCTTCAAGTGATGAATCCAAAAGAAGTGTTTTAAGAGCAAATCTTACAGGGAGTCCTTTTTTAGGTGAGTTTTCGTTTTTCAAAATTGGTTTTACATTTTTAATTGTTGGTTGAAGTTGGAGAGCCTCGGTTGATGATTTAGGACTTAAAGATGTGAGCAAAGAGTCAATTGTTGAGTCAATATCTTTTTCATTAGCTTTAATGTGTGGTTTCTCTTTTCCTTTTTGAGTCTTTTCTTTTAATTGTTTTTTGAGATCATCAAGTTCTTGTTGTTCTTCTTCAGAAAGTTGTTTCTTAGTTTTTTCTTTTTTCTCTTTACTTTTCTTTTCCTTTTCTTCTTTTTCTTCTTTTACTTCCTTTTCTTCCTTTTCTTCTTTTCCTTTTCTTTTTTCTTTTCCTTTTTCTTTTTCTAAATCTTTTTCCTTTTCCTTTTCTTCTTTCTTTTCCTTTTCTTTTTCTCTTTCTCTTTCATGTTTTAATTTCTCTTTTTCAATGACCTTTTCACTTTCTTGTTTTTCAATTTCTCGAATTTTTTCATATTCCATAACGACATGAGAGGAAACTGAATCCCTCCTTCTTCTTTCATTTGCTTCAAATACCTATTTTTTTTTTTTTTTTGGCAATTAGAATTTATTTATTTGTTAGTACTGATATTGTGAGTTATTTTAATTACGGTAGGAAAAAAAAAAAAGTTATACCTGTTGAAAGTCTTCCAAAGATTTTATTTGATTCTTATAAAGTAAGATGTCATTCTCATTTTTTTGAAGGGCTTCATCTTTAGTTTTCAACTCATTTTCCAACATGACAATATTTTGTTGTAAGTTAGCATTTAATCTCTCCAATTCTTTGATTTTGGCTTCTTGTAATTTGACTCCATTCTTATCCAATGTCCCATTTTCTCCCTTTTTTCTCTCGGTCAATAAATCCGAAATTTTGGTTTCAAGTTGTAAAATTTTGGTTGTCTTTTCACTAAGTTCTTTTAGGGAATCTTTAAGTTGGATTGAAACACTTGCTAAATTTTTTTCCGTATCTGATAAACTAACTTCATAGAGTTCAAGTCTTTGGCGTTGTTGTTCTCTAACCATTGAAACTCCATCTAACTCGTGTCGTAGTGATTCGAGGTCAATCGATTTTCTGGTTATTATGTCTTCCAATTTTTTGACTTTTTCTTCAACTTGAATGGCGGAAAAAAAAAAAAAAAAAAAAAATCAATTTTAAAATTTGTAGATATTGAAATTAAAAAAATCTACTTTCATCTGAAGATTTTTTTGAAATTGTTGATTTTCTCTTTCCTCCTTTTAAACTTCGTCTTTCTTCATCAAATGTTCCAATATCTCCAGAATTTGTAATCATCTAGAAATTTTTGAAAAAAAGAAATAATTATTCTTTTTCTTTTCTTTTAGATAAATAAATAAATAAATAAAATATGAAATTACCATAAGTTTTGTTTTCTGTTCTTCTAATTCTACAAGTTCATCTTCTAAAAATTTATTCATTTTTTGCATTTTTTCATGAAATGCTGCAACTTCATCTCCACTCATTCCTCTTGTGGCTTCGATCATTCCAGGATCATTTAAGCTAAACTATATATATACATATATAAATTTAAAATAAGGAAATCACAAAAACAAAATAAAAATTGGCACTGATTCTTTCAAGTTCTTCATCAAAAAAGTTAACTTTTGTCTCTTTATCTTTCTCAATTTCTTGTTGATTCAATTTTTGAATGCTGATTGATGTTTTTAATCTCTTTCTTTTCAAAAAAAACAAAAGTCAACCTATTCAAATAAACATTTTTCGTTTTCCTATTTCTTTGTTTTTTCTTTTGGTGTAATATTTTCAAACATTCATTTATTGCTAGATTTCCTTTATTGATTGAGATTCTCTTGGCCAAAGAGTTCATCAATCAATCAATTAACACCAAAATCAATCAATCAATCAATCAAATAATCAAATAAACAAATCAACAACAAAAAAACAAACATTTTTTTTTTTTCACTTTTTACAAAAATTTAAAAAATCAGAAATTAAAGAAGGTTGAAAGGAGATTGAAAAAGAAGACTTTTAAAAAAAAATTCAAATGCAAAGAGAATCAGAAGAAAGAATCAGAAAGAAGAATAAGAAGAGAAAAAGGAACCTGTGAGGCAGGAGAAGCTCTGCGCCCTGAAAACTTCCTGATGACCTCCATGTTTGTTTTGTTTGTTTTGTTCTTTTCCACCAAAAAAAAAAAAAAAAAATGGCCTAAAAGTGCGGCGTGGATCAACCCTCCAAGATTCTCTTCTTGTTGAATTGAAAAGCACTCCAACTTGCAGGATTTTTTTCTCAATTGGTTGCATCGAAAAGTTTTTTAATGGAATGTTTAACTCTTTGCAAATTAATAAAAACTGAGGAATAACAGTTGAGCCCATAATTCATTATGCGCAATGTAAGACTCTTGAGACATGGAAGAGCTTAATGGATATTCGCTTTCGGTCGCAGTGAATATCATGAAATAGATAGGAAGAGAAATTTTGTTCGACAAAAGTGAATTTTATAATCCCACGGAAAATGTTTGGGTCAAAGAGGTCAGTTTCGTAGATATCAATTGCGGCAATACATGTTGCGTAATAGCAAACATACAGGCTACAGATCGCTGTTCGCATTTGTGGAGGAAAAAATAGGTGGCAAGGTTTTTATCTCTTCCTTTTTTTTCAATTTCAATTTCTTTAAACAAAAAATTATTTTTTTTTTAAAAAACGAAAGCACACAGTATTATTATTTCTCGTGAGAAGCTTGCATGTAAGGTTTCCACCCATAATAGATGGTTCGAGAAAGATAATGCAAGAGAAATTGAAGACTTTCCTTTCTCTCAATAACCTAAGTCCTTTGGTTTTGTTCAATTGCTCCCTCTTTTTTTTAGGTACGCTGGCAAATTAAAATTCTTTAATTCATTGCTTTTCTGGACTTCTTTGAGGCTGAATCTGTTCCTTTATTTTCAATTCCAGAAATACATCAATTCTTTTTTTTTTTTTTTTTTTTTTTTTACTCGAAAATGTTTATTTATTGATTAAGTAATTGAAACAAAGGACAAAACAAGTAGAAGGCATGATACACCAAACTTGCCGCCAACATATTTAAAAGGATTATTCGTTAAAGGAAAGATTTTGAACAAGGTCAACATCAAATTTTTTGAAGTTTCAAATAGAAATAAATAATGTTTTTTTGAATAGGTTTACGATTTCTACCTTGCAGAAACAATCTATACATCAATTCTTTTAATGACCCTCGAGTTGTTTGCTTTTTGATACCTTTTAGTTCCTTTTGAAAATTTCTAACAACGTTGTTAAACAAGAAATGAATAAAAAAATAAAAATGAAAATAAATTGTATTATTTTTTTATTCTTTTTATTTTTATTTTTATTTTATTATTATTATTATTATTATTCTTTTTCATATAAATTATGAATACATGGTCAAAAAAAAAAAAAGAAAAAGCGAATTTAATGGTTTTTCAAAGACAAAAAATTGTCTGAAAGGAGTACCATCATTGTGTAGAGAGAAACAGCATTGCGATCTTGATATATTTTTTTTTTTTTTAAAAAAAAAGATGTTAATTTTTTGAAGATAAATGAATAGTAAATAAATAAATAAATAAATAAATAAACCAGCCAATCCAAATTGTATTCCCAATCTAATTCTTGTTTCAATTGGATTTCTTTCAAATAATTCTATAATTTCAATCATATTTTTCCAAACTCTTTTTCTTTCTTCAAAATGGCTCTCTGTTTCCCATGGACTTTTTCCTTCTTTTTCATTTTTCTTTGCTGTCTCAATTGCGGTTTCTCCTTCATTATTTTTGATATTTAAATCTACTTCTCCTCCACATGCGAGTAACAGTTTTACAACTTCAACATGTCCTCTGTCACAAGCAGCAAAAAAAGGTGTCCATCCAACACTATTTGCTTTATTGATATCAACTCTTTTATCATTTATTAAAAGTTCCACAATTTCAATATATCCATTTTCACAAGCACTATAAAAAGGCGTTTCACCATTCTTTTTTGCTTGAATTACATCAATTCTTTTATCATTTAATAACAATTTCACAATTTCTGTGTATCCATGAGCACATGCAATATAAAAAGGTGTTTGGCCTTTATTATCTTCCTTCTTCACATCAATCCTCTCATCATTTAACAACATTTCAACAACATGAGTATATCCATTCAAACAGGAAGCACAAAAAGGTGTCCATCCCAACCAACTTGTTCGATTCAAATCAACTCGCTCATCCTTCATCAACAATTCCATAATCTCAAGTTGTAAAAAACCACAAGCAACAAAAAAAGGTGTCCATCCTGAATCATCCTCCCAGTTCACATTAATTTGTGTATCTCGAAGTAATCGTTTCACCACATCCACATTTCCATATTTACAATGATGGTAGAGCCGTAAACCACTATTTTGTAAATAAACAAGCTCCTCTTGATCATCTAATGGGTCCCAATCATCTAAAGTCTGCATCGGTGTGGGTATCTATTTGGTTTAGTTTCAAATGAAGATTTGGCTTTTTTTGAACAAAATTGAAACAAAAATGCGGTTGTGAGTCGATTTTTCAACTCAGAAAACGATTTTTTAAGTGGATTTTTCGAAACAAAACGCAAGAAAAAACGATTTTATTATAAAAAACATGGCCAATTTTTTCAACTTTTTCTTGCCCGATCTCAATCCCCAATTTACTATTCCAATTGCCATTGATTCCCAACCCAACCAATATTCAATAACTCTCATTCACTCCTTCTCAATCAACTCTTTTCTCTTTTTTTAAAGAATCAATTTCTTTAATAATATATTATTTTTTTCATATTAATGATGAAATTTCGTTTTTTTAAAAAAAAAATCTTGCAATTCATTCAATTCTATAAATAATTTCCATATTTTCATTCAAAATTTTGTCTCTGTTGTAGTTCACCGTGTGAGGATTAACGATCTTTGAAGTATCCTTTTGCAAGAAATAAAAATAGAATTAATATTTGTATTTGAATTTGAACTGAATTTGAGTTTTAATTTGAATTGATTATTTGGATTCTTTTCTTTTTTTTTTTTGTAACCTAAAAGTCCCCTGAAAAAACAATAACAGCTTATTTTTATTATGTTTCTTTTATGAATTTTGTTGAATGCAATAATTAATTCTTTTTTTTTTCTTAATTTTTATATTGTAGTTTTCTATTCCAAGGAAAAAGGAAAAACTAGCTTCAAAATGTTGGAGGCAGTTCTTGTTGGACTTCTCAATAAGTATTTTTTTTTTTTTTTTTTTTTTTTTTTTTTTTTTTTTTTTTGTCCAATATAATATGTATAATGAATATTCAATCATGTTTTGAATAGATATCTAGGAGAGTTTATTGAAGGAGTTCAAAAGGAACAACTCAATGTTGGAATATGGAAAGGTTGATTTCTTTTCTTGATTATAAAAACTCTTGAGTTCAACTCAATTCAATTATTGAAACAATAGGTGATGTTTTATTAGAAAATGTTCGATTAAAGAGAGAAGCTCTTCAAAGATTAAATTATCCAGTTGAAGTTTATCGAGGTTAATTAATTAATTAATTGATTAATTTTGATTTATTTATTTCAATTTCAATTTCAATTTCAAAATTAGGATATTTGGGATCCCTTAAACTTAAAATTCCTTGGAAAAAATTAAAAACTGAACCTGTTATTATTGAAATTACAGATATTTATGCACTTGTTCTTCCAAAGACCGCAATTAATGTTCAAAATTTTCCTTTTTTCTTTTTCTTTTTTCTTTTTCAAATTAATAATTTTTTTTTTAAAAACTTAAATTCAAATTATAATGAATTTCAATTTTTTTTCCCTTTAGTATGATCCAATTTATGAAGAAGAAAAAGCACAAAATCATAAACAACAGAAATTAGAAGAATATGAACAAGCAAAACTTGAAGGTGGTGATGATGAAGCCACAAAACAAAAGGATGCAAACTTTGCTGCAAAATTAGCAACAAAAATTATTGCAAATCTTCAATTAACAATCAAAAATATTCACATTCGTTATGAAGATTTTCATTCAAATCCTTCATCTCCATTCGTACTTGGTGTTTCACTTTCAAGTTTAGTAGCACTCTCATCTGATTCTGATTGGAAGTTTGGATTTGTTAAAAACCCTGGGGAATTCATTCATAAACTCATTGCTATGAGTTGTTTAAGTGTTTATTGGAACTCAAAATCAACCATCAAATTCTCAGAGCTTTCTGATCAAGAGTTTCAAAAGGCTTTTAAAGATTCTATTGCAACTCCAGGACATACCCCAAAAGGATTTGATTATATAGTGAAACCAATTTCAGCAAAATGTAAATTAAAGGTGAATACCAATAGAAAAGTTACCCCTGGAATTCCAAAAGTTGATATTGACATTACGACTGACTCTGTTCAAATTGATCTTAGAAAAGAACAATATCATGATTCCATTTTTGCAACTTGTTCATTTGCTGACTTTTTTAAAGGAGAGAAATTTAGAAAATTTAAACCCCCAAGACAAATTCGACCAACAAATAAAGAAGGTGCAAGATTATGGTGGAAATATGCTCAAACCAGTGTTTTATCACAAATAAAAGATAGGAATAGGAGATGGACTTGGGCTTATTTTAAAGGTAAACTTATTTTAAATAAATAACTTAAATTTTTCATTATATCTTTTTTTTTTTTAAAACAAAAAACGAATCCTGATTTTAACACCTAACAAATTAGAACGAAGAGAAGCAAGATTAAAATATATCATTCTTTGGAAACAAGTTATTGAGAAAAAAGAATCAAAAACTCACAAAACTGAAATGGCATATCTTGAAAGATTATTATCATTTGATGATATTATTTTATATCGAAAAATTGCAAAATATCAAATTAAAAGAGATTCACTTCAATCTCAATCTCTCAAGAAAAAAGACAAAACAAAGAAGTCACCTTCTAATTGGCTTAAAAAAATTAAAATCAAGTCATCATCGAAGGAGTCATTATCTTTAACTGAAGTAATTTCAATTTCAATTTTCTTTCTCTTTTTTTTTTTGTTTTTTTGAAAAAAAAAAAAAATCTTAATATACAAATAAAATAAACAATAAAATTCATTAGGATGATTTAAAAACAATTTATAGTGCAGTTGACTTCAATGAAGATGAAGTTTCAGAAAGTGAAATATTCCCTCTCGATTATGCTTGGATGGTATTGAAATTTGCAATGGAAATGGGAGCAGTTTCACTTTTTAGCTCGAAAGAAGAGAAGAAACCTTTTGTAAAATTATCCTTCAATTCATTATCAATGTTAATGAAACAAAGACCAACTTCAAGTACATTAAATTTAAATCTCCAATATATGGTTCATTTTCATTATTTATTTATTTTGTTTAAATTTATTTATTTTAACTCAATTTCATTTCTTGATTTATTTTTTACTCTTGAATAGAATTTGTTAGGATTAGAAGGAGCTATAATTTCTCTTAAATCTGATGAACTTGAAGAAAATGAAGAAATGAAACCTGTTTTTCAAATGACCCACGAACATGCTCCAGCTGATGGAAAATGTGATGATCGGATTTCTATTGAATTACAACCCCTTGAGATTTATTACACAAAAAATACAATTGATCAAGTTTTTTTTTTTTTTTTTTTTTTTTTTTTTTTTTTTTTTTTTCGAATCATTTTTTTCTAACCTTTCTCCAATTTTTTTGTTTAGGTTGTTGACTTTTTGATCCCACCCATTGATGATGAGACCAAAACAAAATTGAAAAAATTAGCTGGTGAAAAATTCAATCAAATTAAAGAATCCTCAAGAGCTATTTTAGAACATCAACTTCGTAATCACAAGGTATGAACTGAAGAAAAAAAAAAAAATTTACAATTTCAAATTCCTTCTTATTTTTTAACAATTTTAATCAAGGTTTTGGATTTAAATATGAAACTTCGTGCTCCAATTATTATTTTACCTGATAGTCCCACTGATCCAAAGTTATTCATGGTGGCTGATTTAGGTTACTTAACTGTTAAAACTGAACCTGTACTTCCTGAAATTAAGAACAAATTTTTTGAAAAACAAGGTTTTCAGATTTCTTTTCTCTTCTTTTCTTTATTTGTATTTTTTTTTTTTTTTTTTTTTTTTTTTTTTTATTTTTCACCTTTTTTTTTTTTTTTTTTTTTTTTTTTTTTTTTTTTTGATATTCTTAGTACTCACCCATTTTTTTTTTTTAAAAAAAAAGGAAAAGTATTAAAAGAAGAAGAATTAAATCAACTCAAAGACTTAATGTACGATAAATTTATTATTTCAGGAAGAGATCTTCAAGTTTCTATTGGAAAATCACTTCAATATTGTCGAGAAGCTCTGAAAGTTTTATTTTATTTTTATTTATTTTTTATTTTTATTTTTATTTTTATTTTTATTTTTATTTTTATTTTATTTTATTTTTATTTTATTTTACTATTTTATTTTATTTTCAATTTTCCTTTATTACACTTTAGCAGGGCAGTGCTTTTCATCCATATCGAATTATTCATCCAACTTCTGCTGTTCAACTTGTTTTTGCTCAGTGTATTTCTGAAACTCTTGATTTACCAACTTTAAAAATTTCTTCAACCTTCCCAAAAATTGTTGGAGATATGACGGAATGGCAGTACAAGGATTTAATGAAAATTTTAGATTCCATGTTATCGAGCTTTTTTGAACCTGTTCACATTTTTTCTTTTTTTTTTCTATTCTATTATTTTTTTCTTCTTCTTTACTTCATAAATTTTAATGAAATTTAATATTATAGGAAGTTGAAAAAGAAGTTACTTCTGATACAAGTTTTTGGGATGATCAAGATAAAAGAGGAATTTCAATTCCTTGGAGACAAACTAAACTTCAATTAGATATGACCTTTCAAGAGATCGAATTGGGAATTAATATAGATAAAGGTTCTGGATTTGGAAAACCAGGTTTTTTTTAAAAAAAATCATTTATTGATTTATTTCTTTATTTTTCTTAAAACCTTTAACTAAATTTAATTCAGACGAGATCATAAGAGATAGAAAAAAGTTGGCAACAGTAAATATCAATACTTTTTCATTATCTCTTCTTGATAGAATGTTTGATATGAAAATGAAACTTGGAGTTGAAGGCTTTATCATTCATGACCATCAAAAAGTTGGAAAGAAACCTTATTTTTTAATTGGAGGAAAATCTAAAGGAGGTGCTTTTGTTAATGAGAAAGCATTGGATATGAACTTTTTCAAAGTTTTTTTTTTTTTTTTTTTTTTTTTTTTTTTTTTTTTTTTTTTTCCTTTAAATAATCAATATTTATGAATTAAAATTAAAGGTCGATTCAAGATCACCTGAATTTAAATCTGTTTATCGTCAAACAAATTTGGGAATAAATTTAAAAATTGGAGCTATTGATGTTGTTGTAGCAAAAGAAACTTTTCCAGAATTTTTAGAATTTATACTTTTGACATTTATTCCGCAAGGAAGTATTCCAACCCCAATTCCTTGTACTTACCATGCAGTTCCTAAATTTTCATCAAAAGAACCTGTTCCTTATTTAAAAATTGCTGTTGATGCTGATTTCAAATTGACAATGGATGGAGTTAATGTCTTTTTAATAGGAAATGGCAAAGATCTTGCAGTTCTCAAGTTTGATTCTTCTCTGATTTCTTTTCTCTTTTCTTTTTCTTTTTTTTTTTTTTTTAAAAAAAATTATTGTCTGACAAAATTTTGAAAAAAAAAAAAATAGATTAGGACAAACTTCAATGGCAATTTTAGATGAATTTGTTACAATTAATGTAGATGGTCATTTTGGTGTTGTTGAAATCTGGGGAACGAATGAAGATGATAGCAAACCATTCCCCTTAATGGTTACAAAAGGAAATGTAATTTAATTCTTGATTTATTTTTCTTCTTCTATTATTTATTTTCTTTAATAAAAAAAAAAATTATCTTAGGAACTTGGGCAACTTAAATTCAAACAATACGTTTTAAATCAAAAAAGATTGGATGAATACCCAGGATATGATTCAACAATTAACCTTTTCCTTAAACCTTTACACTTTACTTTTTCAGAACCACTTTTATTATCTCTTGCAGATTTTGGATCAGGTTTTGCAAATGTTGGTCCTTTAATAGAAGCAATGACTCAAATGAAAGAGCAAGCAGCCACCAAATTAGAAGAACTTATCTCAACTGGAAAGGAAAAAAATCAATCCTCAAATGCATCAAAAACAGTTTTAACTAAAATGCACATTACTGTAGAAGCACCAATTATTACAATTCCTGCAAAAGTTTATTTTCTTTCTTTTTTATTTATTTATTTATTTTTCAATTTTTCCAATTTTTCAAACGAATAAAAATAACTACAGAATGGAATGGTAAGTGACGATGATGAAAGATTGGTTCTAAATCTTGGGTTACTGACATTGAAAAATGACTTTTCAAAAGAAAAGTTTAATCAAAATAATCGAACTGCTTTAAATAATCTTCAAATAGCTCTCTCAAATGTAAATATTGATACATTTTTACTTGCACCACGTAACTTTTTCTTTTTTTCTTTTATTTATTGATTTATTTGTTTCTAAATCCAATAATTTATTTAGCATTGTCAGGTATGATGACAACAATTGAATTGAAGAAGGAACCTTTCCTTCAAAATTTAACCCTAAATCTCGATATTGCTCAACTTTGTCAATTAATGCCTTACCATAACATTAATGGAGGTTCAAATACATTATCAAAACGGAAATCATTGCAACAATTATCATCCTCAGAAGGTGATCCAGAAGTTTGCATCTCAATTAAATTACCCCCCTTGAATATATTCTTGCATGGAGAGCAACTTGAATTTTTTACACAACTTGGATTAAGCATGGGTGCTTTTGGCCTTGGTATTGCAGAAGAAATTGAGAAAATAGAAGGACCTAAAGACAAAAAAAGCAATGAAAAAGAAAAAAAAGATAGATACTCTCTTTTTGAAGGAAAAACGGTTTGTCTTTTTTTTTTTCTTCTTTTTTTTTTTAAAACTAGTTTACTAAATTTTTCCATAATGACGAATTTAGATTGAAATGAAAATGCTTCAACTGAATCTTATAATGGAAGGACTTTATATCACATTTAGTGATCGAGCACAGGAAACCAAAACTCTTTATCCCCTTGCTAGAGTTGGAATCCAAGCAGTTGATATTGCTCTTGGGATCAATTCTGATAATTCCCTTAAATTAGATGCTTCTTTAAATAATTTAAGTGTTCAAGATCTCAGAACAATATCAGAATGGCTTGAAATTCCTGAAAATTCTGTTGTAACCTATTATCCTGATTGCCTTCAAAGTTCTCTTCTAGCTAATCTATCGATTGATAAAGATGGTACTTTTTCTTATAAAATAAATAAATAAATAAATAAATAAATAAATAAATAAATAAATAAATAAAAGGGCATGTAATGGTTCAAGGATCTATTGAAACATTGAAAGTTTTAGCTGCAATCGACTTCATTTTATCAGTAGAGCACTTTTTCTCTGTTCCAATCCTCAAAGTTTTAGAAGAAAATGAAGATATTTTAAAAATGATGAGTTCCTTTTATTATTATTATTATTATTATTATTATTATTATTATTATTATTTACAAATGAACTTATTTCATTTTATTATTTATTATAAAAATTCTAATTTCAAACCTTTCTAGAAAAAAAGGAAAAGAAGTCGGATTCATCTATTCCTTCAGAACTTATTACTTCTTTAAAATTCTCTATAAAGAATTCAGAATTTCTTGCAGTCACAGATTGTAGACAAGTGATTTTTTTTAAAAAAAATAAAAATAAAAATAAAATTCAAAAAATTATTTCAATATTAGCCAAAAACTGAAGCAATTATTGTCGGAATCAATTTAATCTCTTTGATCCTTGTTTCGAGAGGTCAAACTGAAACTAGCTCAAAAAAGGATAAGAAAAAAGAAGATATTGTTAAAATAATTGTCTCAGCTGAAGTGAATGGAATTCATGTTGGAGTTGGACTCCTTGAACCTCCTTCTGAAATTACATCTCAAATCTCTATCATTGATCCTTTTGATTTATCTGCAGTTACAACTGTTGATCCAAAAATGGAAGATGACAAACAAGTATTTGTGATCCTTGCAGATTGTACTTTACAAGCTCTTGCAGCAAGAATTTCATATCAAGATATTAAAATGATTCTTTCTCTCACTGACAATTACATTTACATTATTCAACGTCATACTGAGATAAACATGCAACAAATTCGAGGTTTTTTTTATTGATTATTTTGAATTTACTGTACCTGAATTTAAAACTTTTTAATCTTATTTTCTTTTATTTTTGTAGTTGATGAAAATTCTCTTGCCGTTTTGATGAGTCCTTATTTATTGACTGAGGAACCAAAATATGAAGAAATAACTCCTACTCCTGAAGAACCACAAGAAGCTTCAAAACAATTATTTACACTTTCAGTACTTAATTCTTTTTTTTTTTTTTCCTTCTTTTTTCTTTCCTGGGAAAGAAATAAAATATAATTCAAAAAAAATTCAAAGGTTGAACTTAGAACACAATTGATGAGTTTCAAGCTAATTAATGATTGTGGAGATATAAATGTACCATTAATTGAATTTAATGTTTCTCCATTTCACCTTTCTCTTCAAGATTATTTTACCCCACAGGTTTTTTTTTTTTTTTTTTTTTTTTTTTTTCCTTTTTTAATAAGTTGTTTGATATAGTTACAAACAAGACCATTGGGTGGAAAAAATATTCCAAGCATTTCTGTCAGCTCAGAAACTCGCCTTAATTTGAACGTTTCTCATGCTTTCCTTGATATTGGTATTAATGCTCTAACATCAATGTTGAATGATTACCAAGTTCTTTTTTTTATTCATTTTTTCTTTCTTTTTTCTGATTCAAATTCTAAATGATGTTTCTCATCTTTTTTTCTTAAAAGACTCACCAAAAAACTGAAATTCGAGCTGATTACCAACCTTATAAAATTCGGTTTTTTTTTTTTTTTTTTTTTTTTTTTAAAAAAAAATTTTTTTAAAAAAAAAAAAAAAAAGGAATTTAACTGGAAGTTCACTTACAATTCAAAGTCTTGGGGATATTTCAAATAAATCATTTAAAACTTTAGAAGATAACCAAGAAATTTCTTGGTCTAGTGGAGGATATGATTGGAAGAGCACAAGAACAGTAATATCATTTTTAATCACTACTTTATGTTTTTGAAAAAAAAATCAACAACAAAACAAATTTGTTAATAATATCATTATATTATAAAAAGACCTCAAACCCAGATCGTCCAGTTCTTAAAGTCCAACTTCAAGAACCATTCAATTCTCCAATGATAAATAACATTGCTATCTCTCAAGAATCAACTTCTTATTATATTTTAGATCACAAAAATAATTTTAATCTCTCCACACATCCTCTTATGGTCTGTCAAGTTAAATGGAAAGATGGATATAAAATTGTAACATTTGGCTCAAGTTATATCATTAAAAATTCAACTCCTTATACAACTGAAATGCAAGTTGTTCAATTTGGTCAAGGAGAAACTCCAACAATTTTGCACACTTCCACAATCGGTGAATTCCATTTTTCTATTCAGTTTTTCTATTTTCTTATTTTTTCTTAACTCCTCCATTCTACTTTAGCGGCAGGAGAAGAAGGATCAGTTCCCTTACATTATGCTGCAGATTATTCCATCAGATTTCGACCAAAAGGTTTTTTTTTATTCATTACCACTATTATGGAAAATATATTTTTTTCCTATTAAACTTTTTTTATTCTTCAACAGATGTGGCTAAATCAAATACTCAGTTCAATTGGAGTTCAGAATTAATATCTTGGAAAGAATTAAAACCAGATACTGTTAAAGGATTATCGTGTCCCTCTTACGTATTTTTTTTTTTTTTTTTTTGCTCAACAATACAAAAATCCAAATAATTT
>Ga0209960_1002567_pt1 | contig 17731 bp, 16 predicted proteins | sample ThiBiot_500_plan_2_FD_183947 | JGI IMG/M metagenome (GOLD analysis project Ga0209960, IMG submission 183947) | Wastewater bioreactor microbial communities from Cape Town, South Africa - Thiocy_expt_500_plan (SPAdes) | ecosystem: Engineered > Bioreactor > Thiocyanate-remediating >...
GAAAAAAAAAAAAAAAAAAAAAAAAAAAAAGAGACTACTTTCATTTCGCAGGACATTTACAACTTCTGTATGTTCTCTTTGACAAGCAACAAAAAAAGGTGTTGATCCATTCTGATTTGCTTTCTTAATATCAACTCTTTGATCATTTAATAATAATTTCACTATTTCAATATGTCCATTGGCACAAGTAATTAAAAAAGGTGTCCAACCAACAATATTTGCTTTATTAACATCAATCCTTTTATCGCTTAATAATAATTTCACAATTTCAATACACCCATTTTGACAAGCAACATAAAAAGGTGTTGAACTTTTTTCATTTTCTTCTTTATTAATATCAACTCTAATATCATTTAATAATAGTTTCACGATTTCAGGATATACATTTTCACAAGCAATATAAAAAGGTGTAGAGCCACTACTCATTGATTGATTGATATCTACTCTTTCATCATTTAATAATAGCTTCACAATTTCAATATGTCCACGATCACAAGCAATATAAAATGGTGTTGTCCCTTCATTTGTTGCTTGATTGATATCAACTCTTTGAACTTTTAAGAATAATTTCACAATTTCAAGATATCCTTCAAAACAAGCAATATAAAAAGGTGTGAAACCATCATTAGTTGCTTTATTAATATCAACTCTATTATCACTTAATAATAACTTCACAACTTCAATATGTTGCTCTTGACAAGCAATAAAAAAGGGTGTTGCATCCTGAATTTGTCCTTTATTAACATCAACTCTTTTATCATTTAATAATAACTTTACAATTTCAATGTGTCCAAATCTACAAGCATAATCTAAAGGTGTTCGGTTATAGTCCTCTTGATCTTGACAATTAAGGTCAATATCTGAATTGTTATTGATCAATTGTTTGACTTCTTCAACCAATCCATTTTCACAAGCATTTAAAAGTTTCCTCTCCATTTATTTTAATTCCAAAATAATTAGTAGAGTTTAGCAACTTAACTACTCCTTTTGAAAATAGATTCTTGAAAATAGATTCTTGGACCAAGGCTTGGTTTCGTTGCTTTGGAAAGAAATGGGCAATTACAAGAAGATTGAACCTTGTTGAGATCTCAAAAATCACTTCAAATGACCCTTTAAGTGTTTAGCAGATTGGAAGATTTCTATTTTATATATCCATATTTTCTATTTCACATATCTATATTTTATATTTTGATGGTTCAAAATTTTTTATATATAAGACTTTAGAAGTGAAAGTAGCTACTGCATCTCCAAAGCAATTCTTTAATGCTCATTTTCCGCTGAGTCACTGACAATTCATAATTCTTTCAAGGTTAAGTTATAAACAAATAATGGGAGCGAGTCCAAGCCTTGTCCTTGCTTGTAAATATGGATCTGTTGAAGATGTTAAAAGATACCTCCAAAACCCAGAAACGAACCCCAATTATCTTGATACTGATGGTACACCTTTATATCTTGCTTGTGAAAATGGACATATTGAAATTGTGAAATTATTATTAAATGATGAAAGAGTTGATATCAACAAAGCTGATAAAAATGATAGAACACCTTTTTTTATTGCTTGTGAAAAAGGACATATAGCAATAGTGAAACTATTATTAAATGATAAGAGAGTTAATGTTAATAAAGCGGATGAAGAGGATAGAACACCTTTTGATATTGCTTGTCAAAATAAAAACATTGGAGTTGTAAAGTTATTAATAAATGATGAGAGGATAGATATCATAGAACCTTTTGGAAATGCTTGTAAAAATGGAGATATTGAAATCGTGAAATACATACTAATGGGTCGAAGAGAAATGAATTTAAGTACAAAAAAACAAAATGGAAAAACTATAATTGATATTGTAAGAGCAAAAGAAAAAGGAAGAAAAAGAATTAGGGAAAGTCAAGAAGATTTTCAAGAAAGAAAAAGGAATTACATGGAGATCCTCAAATTATTGGAATCATTTGAAAGAAATCCAAATGAAATAAAAACAAGATTGATAAAGGAAAAAAATCTAGAGAGTGAACTTTTTGCTGCATGTGAGAAAGGAAATACTCAAGAAGTTAAACAATTACTTCAAAACCCACAAATAAATCGAAATTGTGAAAAAGAAAGAGGTCAAACACTTTTATATAATGCTTGTGATTCTGGACAAAGTGGAATCGTTACACTATTACTATATGAACAAAGTGTTGATGTGAACAAAAAAAACATTAGAGGTGAAACACCTCTATATATTGCTTGTAAAAATGGGTTTTCTGGAATCGTGAAACTATTATTAAATGATATTAGAGTTGATGTAAATAAAGGAAATAATGATGGTCGAACACCACTTTGGATTGGATGTTTTAATGGACATACTAAAATTGTGAAATTATTGCTAAAGGACAAGAGAGTAGTTTTAAATAAGAAAAATAGAAACGATGGAGCACCTTTTTATATTGCGTGTCAAGAAGGACATAGTGAGGTTGTGGAATTATTACTCAATGATCAACAAGTTGATGTAAATGAAGTTAAATATGGTGATAGCACAACACCTTTTTATATTGCATGTCAGAAATTCCAAAGCCGTATTGTGGAACTGTTATTAAATGAGAAAAGAGTTGATTTAAATAAAGCAGATCAGAATGGCCACACACCTTTCTATATTGCATGCTCAAACGGAGACACCGAAACCATCGAATTATTATTAAATAATAATGGAGTTGATATTAACAAAGTGAATAATAATGGAAGAACACCTCTATATATTGCTTGTGAAAATGGATATATTGAAATTATAAAATTGATATTAGCAAATCGGAAAGAAGTTAATTTAAATGTAAAGGATAAAGAAGGAAAAACTGTAATAGATATTGCAAGAAAGATAGGAAAAACTAAGATAGTTAAATTAATAGAATCATTTGAAAGAAATCCAAATGAAACAAGAACAAGATTGGTAGTTGAAAATAAGCTTTTTTCTGCTTGTAAAACAGGAGATGTCGAAGAAGTTGAACAATTGCTTTGGAATAAACAACTTAACATCAACTTTCAAGTTAGGTTTGGTAAAACACCACTTTATCTTGCTTGTGAAAATGGACATATTGAAATTGTGAAATTATTATTAAATGATGAAAGTATTGATATCAATAAAGCGAATGATGATGGAGAAACCCCTTTATATGTTGCTTGTTTACTTGGAAATATTGAAATAGTGAAATTATTATTAAATGATGAAAGAGTTGATACCAATAAAGAAAATAGATATGGTTATACACCTTTATATATTACTTGTAAATACGGTTATGTTGGAATTGCGAAATTATTGTTAACAAGTAAAAAAGAAATGGGTTTAAATGCAAAAGACGAAAATGGAAAGACTGCAATTGATATTGCCAGAGAAAATGAAAAAGGAACTAAAAAGATGTGGGAAGATGAAGAAAGCTTTAAAGAAAGAAAGAAAAATTCTGCAAAGATTGTTGAATTATTGGAACCATTTGAAAGAAATCCTAAAAGAACAAAATCGAGTACGAAATCAGGAATTCAACTTAGCCAGGCTCGTAAATAATTTTATTATTTTATTTATTTTTCAGATTCTCACCAAATGTCAATTATATTTTAGATAAAGAGGAAACCAAAAAAGTTGAAGATGAAAAGATAAACAGGAGGATAGAAGAAAGAAATAAAATATTGGAACAAGAGAAGGAAAGAGAAAGAAAGAAAAGGAAATTTGAAGAAGAGGGGGAGAAGGCAATTGAAGAAGAAAGAAAAAAGAAAGAATTCAAAAGTAATTTATTTTTTTCTTCCAAAATAAAATAATCACACAAACAACAACTTTAAATAAAATTTAATAGAATCAACATACGAAATTGAATTTAATGATGAAATCTTCAAATTAAAGTCACCTGCAAAAACACTTCCTGATTTTAAATTTGATATTCAATCAAAACTTGAGATCGAAGAAGATACAAAGATTAGAATGTATTACAAAGAAAATGGAAAGTTCATTGTTTTGAATGATATGGAAGATTTAGCAGAAGGAATGACAATTAAAGTTTCATCTCCATCTCAAATTGATTCAAGTAAGGAATTCCTATTTCTTTTCTTCTTCTTCTTTTTTTGAATTATTTTTAAAAATAATAATCATTCAAAAATTCAAGAAAAACCAATTGGGCGTATCGAATACTTGCCACTCAAAAATTGGAATGATATTATTTCGCTGAGCCAGGGATCAAATTCTGAGATGTTTCGAGTTGAAATTGATCCTGATGAAATTCCAAACAAAATTAAAGCACAAGTCAATGAAATGATGAACAAATTTTCAAAATTCGAAACATGCATTCAATCAAAAACAACCCCTTCAAATTTTATATTTCAAGTAGAATTTGTGATAAAAAGTAGAGCAGAGAAAGTATTTGATCAGATTGTGGAGCTTCTTGAATCCAATTTATGGGCAAGAGTGTAGAATCAATATTGTTGAATTTCAAAGCCAATTTTTTTAAAAAAAGAAAAGATTTCTCTAAAATAAAATACTTTGATCTTTAATTTGTTTTTTTAAAATTTTTAATGAAAAAGATTACATTCACTTCTTATTAAGTTCGAGCAACTGGTGAAATATATAGACAAAATCAGTTTCAAAAAAAAAAATTTTTTTTTCCAGTTCCTTTTTTGAGGTCGATAGAGAACCACCGTTATATATTGCTTGTTGCAATGGGAAAACATTGGAGTTGTAGAATTCTGATTTTATGAACAAAGAAATGAAGATGTGATGCTCTTTTCTAATAGAAAATGTAATCTTTTTTTTTCTTTTTTGATTTTGGTTTCATGTTAAGCTTATGGCTTTGGACTTTGCCAGTGGTCTCCTTCAACTAAGAAACTTTTAAAGAAAAAAGAAAGCTTGCCAGTAAGAAAGGACTATGGAACAACCTGAAGCCCCAACTTCGGACCCAATTTATCGAACAAAATTAATGGTTGTTGGATATGAAAATGTTGGAAAGACAGCACTTTTAGATTGTTTATTTCCAATTAGAGATCTTGGTGAAACAAAAGGAAAATTGGTTAGAACTGAATATTTAATTGAATTACAAGGAAAATATCTGAGAAGGTATAAACCAAACGAATTAAACAATGTTTATAAAGAAATTATTCTTGAGAATAAACAATGGAATGTCCGAGAAATAAAAGAAACAAGATTAGAATTAATTCCATTATATGATAGAAATCAAAAGAAAATTGAAATTTATTTCAAAGATGAACAAACAAGAGATAAATGGTCTGGAAGATTGAAAAGAGTTATTTTAAATGTTGCAACTTATGGAATAGAAATTCAAGATCAAATCCTTCAAAATCAAAATAAATCAAACATTGTAAGTGAATTAGTGGAAAACGTTCATTCTTCAAGTGGACAACAAAATATAACACCAAATATTGATGTTTCAATTTGGGATTTTGGAGGACAACATGGCTATAATATGCTTCATTATTTCTTATCAACAAGGTCATTATTTTTAGTTTTGTGGAAAATGAAAAATGAGAAAGAAGGATTGGAAGGATTAAATTTTTGGTTCAAATCACTTTCATCTCATTTACAACATGATCCAACTTCTTTGGCAAATAATAAACCATATTTTTCGATTATTGTTGTTGGAACATTTTTGGATGATCAAAATGTGAATAGATCAGAAGAATCAAAGAAATTAAGAGAGCAAGAAATATTAGAAATAGCAAAATCAAATGGAATTGATTATTCAATCCAAATTTATGAAGTAAGTTGTTCAACAATGGAAAATATTGATGAGTTGAAACAAGATATTTATAAAACTTCATTAACTCATGGATACATGGGTGAGAAATTACCAATTGGATATTTGAATATTAAAAATTCAATTGAAGAGTTAAGAGAACAGGAGAAATTTAAAGACCTTCCAATTATTGAAGTTCGAGAGCTGATTAACTATCACAAAACAAATTCTTCATTTGAATTTGACTATGAATTTATGAAAAGAGGATTGAGATTATTACACCAATGGGGAACATGTGTTTATTTTGATGAATCAACGGAATTATCAAATTATGTTATTTTAAAACCAGAATTCTTGACAAAAGAAGTTATGGGGAAATTATTTTCACCAGATCTTCGTCATAATTTCAAAGATGGAATCTTACACCATTCAAAATTGAATATATTTTGGCCAAATTATATGGATAAAGCAGAAATGTTGATGTCATTAATGGAAAAGTTTGAAATTTGTTTTAAATTAGAAGAAGATGAAGGAAAACCATTCAAAGATCAAAGGAGTTTAATTGTGAATTATTTACCTGAAGATAAACCCAATGATTTATCAAAATATTGGCCAACAACAATTCGAAGAAGAGAAATTGAAATTGAAAGGATATTTTCATTTAATCAAGTTCCAAGTGAAATGGTTTCAAGATTCTTGGTTCGATTTCATGATAAAATAGTTGATACTGTCATTTGGAGAAGAGGTGTATTATTGAAACATTTTGATATGAATGTATTATGTTTATTGGAGGTTAAAATGTTAGAAAATATATTTGAAATTAGAGTAAGAGGAAAAGAAAGGAAAGAATGTTTAGAAATGATGAGAGATATTTATGAAGAAGTGAAAATAGTGAGTGGAAATTATAAAGGAGTGAGATGGAAAGAATGTGTTAGATCTCCTCATTTTTCAAAAGCATTAATTGATTTAAAAGAGATTTATCAAGACAGCACTTTAGAATTAGAAGATAGAACATTAATATGTCCAATTACTCATTTTCCAATTTATGGTGAAGATTTATTATTTAAAACTGGTTTACTTGATTCGTTAGATAATCAAAATAATATAGGTCCCTTTTTATTTCATTCCTTTTTTTTAAAAAAAAAATAATAATAAATACACAATCTAAAATCAAAAAATTAATTAGGAAATGATTATTGGAATTACATTTACGAAGATCAAAATCAAGAAAGTGAAAAAAGTAAAACAGAGCCAATTTTTGAAAACTCTCATATATTAAATGAAAAGGAGTATGAAAAAGCTAAATATTTACTCGATTTATTTGGATTTGATGTTTCAAGAATTGATAAAATATTTGGAAGTGAAAACAAGCATTTGAAGGGATCATTTGATGATTTTGGACAACAAATCTATGGTCAGAATAAATATACTCCAAATTTATTTAAGAAGGAAGATTGGATTGAACAATCAGAACCAGAATTAAGAAAATCATTTATTCAATATTTGGGTGATTACATTTCAAAATTTAGACAAGGCGGTTGGAATCATGGAAATAATGTAAGTTTATTCTTTCATTCACATCTTTCTTTTTCTTTGTTCCCTTTGTTCAATTAATTTCAAAATTGTAGCCATTTGTGATTCCGGTGATTCAAGGAACAAGTGAAGATGCTGCTTGGAAAATTTGTATTTTTCTTTATTTTTCAAACTATAAAGATAACAAATTTAATAAAATAATAACAATAAAATAAAATTCAAAATTTAAAGCTGACCATGGATTTGGAACAGTTTGTAAAGTTGATACTGGTTATTATGGTCAAGGTTTTTTTTTTCTTTTAATTTTTTTTTTTTTTTTTTTGAGACTTGGAATTAACTGGATTCAAAAAAAATAAAAAAGGAGTTTATGTTACATCCAAAGCAGAATACGCTGCAAAATATTGTCAACAGAATCGCAAAGTATTTGTAATTGGATTTGCAATAGTTGGAAACCCATTCCCAGTGATTGAACATCCCCTTGAAGCAAAGAATAATTATAATGGAAAACCAATAAATCCTGGTTATCAATCACATTTCACTCTTGGTAATTTTTTATTTTCAAAAAAAATTTTCTAATTGATTTCGCACAACAAAAAATAGTTGACGGACGAGATAAGAATTCAGCTTTTCCAATTAAAATTAAAGAGTTAAATGAAAAATGGATTGCCAATGAATTCGTTGTTCATGAAACACAAATTTATCCATCTTATATCGTATATTGTGAGACAAGTAGGTTTGAAGAACATGCTGATACATATTCAAGAACACCAATTTGGAAAGCTTGCCAAAATGGAAATATTGAGATTGTGAAATTGTTCTTAAAAGATAAAAGAGTTGGTGTAAATCACGCAAATGATGGTGCAACACCTTTTTTTATTGCATGCGAAAAAGGACATATTGAAATTGTAAACTTATTATTAAAGGATGAAAGAGTTGATATCAATAAAGCAAATAAATATGGTTATACACCTTTTTATATTGCTTGTGGAAATGGACATATTGAAATTGTGAAATTGTTATTATTGGATGAAAGGATTAATCGAAACAAAACCAATAAAAAGAATGAATCACCTTTTTATATTGCTTGTCAACAAGGACATATTGAAGTTATGAAATTATTATTAAATGATAATAGAGTTGATAAAACAAAAAGTCAAAATGATTATTGGGCTTCTTTTTGGATGGCGTGTTATAATGGGCGGATCGGAGATGTGAAGTCATTATTAAATGATGAAAGATTTGAGATCAATAAAGCAAATAAGAGAAATGAATCACCTTTTTATATTGCTTGTTATTTTGGGCATATTGAAATCGCGAAATTATTATTAAATGATAATAGAGTTGATAAAACACAAACCAAGAATGATTTTTGGGCTTCTTTTTGGATGACCTGTTATAATGGAAATATTGAAGTTGTGAAATTATTATTAAATGATGAAAGAGTTGATATCAATAAAGCAAATGATGGTGGTATAACATCTTTTTTTAGTGTTTGTCAACAAGGACATATTGAAATTGTGGAATTATTATTGAATGATAAAAAAATTGATCTAAACAAAACCAATAAGAGAAATGAATCACCTTTTTATATTGCTTGTCAACAAGGACATATAGAAATTGTGAAGTTATTATTAAGTGATAAAAAAATTTCGATCTGGAAGGAAGCAAATGAAGGGAAAACTGCAAGTGATATTGCAAAAGAAGAAAATCATTCAAACATTACGAAACTAATTCGAGAATTTGATACAGGTATAACTCTAAATAACAACAGATTGGATATTTTCTATTTTAACCACAACAACAATATTACAAAAAAAAATCAAATAATAGAACAAAGATATCAAGAGTATATTGAAACGTTTCAAAATACTTATTTCTTTCGGATTGAAAATGAAATAATCAAGGAACAAGATTTTTATATTTTAATTGAATATTTGAAAGAGAAGAAAGATATCAAAGAAATAAGGTACCTCCTCTTTTCCTTCTCTTTTTTTTTTTTTTTTTGTGAATGAAAGGATCATTTTTTCAAAATAGATTCCAAAATTGTGGATTGACATCTTCAGTTCTTCACCAAATATTAAAAATTTTACTTTCTAAATGTGAAAATGGAGAGTTGAGTAATCTTCAAAACATCGAGTTTTTTTTTTATTGATTTAAAAAAAAAAAAAAAAAAAAAAAAAAAAAAAAAAAAAAAATCTTTTAATAGAATTGATAATAATATTCGATTGGAATCTGCAGAAGGATTAGAAATAATTCCTATTGAAATTAGAAACAAAGGAACAAAATCAATTGTTCAATACATTTTAGATTTATACAAACCCTCAAACTCCAAACCAAATTCAGACCCAAGTTCGGATTTAGATAAATCTTCGGTTCTTCGACAAATATTTGAGCCAAATTCAAATTTTGATTCAAATTCAAATACGAATACTACTTCAAATTTAAATTCAAAACCTATTTCAACTTCAGATCCACTTTACCGAACAAAATTAATGGTTGTTGGTTTTGAAAATGTTGGGAAAACTACAATTTTAGATTGTTTATTTCCAATTCAAAATCTTGGAGAAACAAAAAGATTGTTCAGAAAAACAGAGTATCGAATTGAATTACAAGGAAAATATTTGAGGAAGTATAAACCAAACGAATTAAATGCAGTGTATAAGGAAATTATTCTTGAGAATGAACAATGGAGCCTTCAAAGAGCTGAACAACCGGGATTGAAATTAATCTTATTAAATGATAAAACTCAGAAAAAAATTGAAATTTATTTCAAAAACCAAGAAACAAGAGATAAATGGGCTGAAAGATTGAGAAGAGTCATTAAAAACTTTGCAACTCATGGAATTGAAATTCAAGACCAAATTCTCCAAAATGAAAATGAATTAAGTAATGTAAGTGAATTAGTCAAAAGCCTTCATTTTTCAAAAGATCAACAAAAATTAGTATCAAATATTGATGTTTCAATTTGGGATTTTGCAGGACAACATGATTATTATAATAATCATCATTATTTTTTATCAACAAGAACTGTTTTTTTAGTTTTATGGAAAATGAAAGATGAGAAAGAAGGATTGGAAGGATTAAATTTTTGGTTCAAATCACTTTCATCTCATTTGAAATATGATTTAACTTTAACAAATGGAAAACCTTATTTTTCAATTATTGTTGTTGGAACATTTTTGGATGATCAAAATGTGAATAGATCAGAAGAATCAAGGAAATTAAGAGAACAAGAAATATTGAAAATAGCAAGATCAAATGGAATTGATTATTCAATTCAAATTTGTGAAGTAAGTTGTTCAACATTGAAGAATATTAAAGGATTGAAACAGGATATTTATAAAATAGCATTAACTCATGGATATATGGGTGAAAAATTACCAATTGGATATCTAAATATTAAAAATTCAATTGAAGAATTAAGAAAAAATTATAAAGAGAAGGATATTCCAATCATTGAAATTCAAGCATTGATTGAAGATTGCAAAAAAAATTCAACATTTGAATTTGATGACGAATTTGTGAAAAGAGGATTAAATTTATTGCATATGTGGGGAACATGCGTTTATTTTGATGAATCAAAAAAATTATCAGATTATGTTGTTTTGAAACCAGAATTTTTGACAAAAGAAGTTATGGGGAAATTATTTTCACCAGATTTAAAACATAATTTCAAAGATGGAATATTGGAACATTCAAAGTTGTGGTCTTTCTGGCCAAATTATATGGACAAAGCAGAAATGTTGATGTCATTAATGGAAAAGTTTGAAATTTGTTTTAAATTGAAAGAAAAAGATGAAGGAAAACCATTCAAAGAACAAAAGAGTTTAATTGTGAATTATTTACCTGAAGATAAACCAAATAAACTATCAACTTATTGGCCAACAACAATTCCAAGAAGAGAAATTGAAATTGAAAGGATATTTTCATTTAATCAAGTTCCAAGTGAAATGGTTTCTAGATTATTGGTAAGATTTCATGATAGAATAGTTGATAATATTATTTGGAGAAGAGGTGTACTATTGAAACATATCGATAAAAAAAATGAGAATAGAAATGAAAATAAAAATTGTGACATTTTATGTTTATTGGAAGTTAAAATGTCAGAAAATTTATTTGAAATAAGAATTAGAGGAAAAAAACGAAATGAATGTTTAGAAATGATGAAAGATATTTATGAAGAAGTGGAAATAGTGAGTGGACATTATGGAGGAGTGAGATGGAAAGAATGTGTTAGATCTCCTCATTTTTCAAAAGCATTAATTGATTTAAAAGAGATTCATGAAGATTGTAAATTGGAATTAAAAGATAGAACATTAAAATGCCCAATCACTCATTTTCCAATTTATGGTGAACAATTATTATTCAAAACCGGTTTACGTGATTCGTTCGAGAATCAAAATAATATAGGTATCTTTTTTATTTCATTCCTTTTTTAAAAAAAAAATTATTAACAAATGCACAATCTAAATAATCAAAAAATTAATTAGGAAATGATTATTGGAATTACAGCTATGAAGATCAAAATCAAAAAAATCAACAAAATGAACCTGAGTTAATTTTTGAAAAGTCAGAAATATTAAATCAGATCGAATATGAAAAAGCTAAATATTTACTCAAATTATTTGGATTTGATCTTGCAATGGTTGATAAAGTCATTGGTATTGAGAATAAAAATTGGAAGAAATCATTTGAATTTCGAGGACAACAAATCTATGGTCTCCATAAAGATACTCCAAATTTATTTAAAAGAGAAGATTGGATTGAACAACCTGGATCAGAATTAAGAAAATCATTTATTCAATATTTGGGTGATTATATTTCAAAGTTTAGAGAATTTGGTTGGAATCATGGAAATAATGTAATTTTATTTACTTATTTATTTCATTCCTTTTGGAAACTCTTTTGTGAGTTATTGTTCTAATATCTTTAATTAATTGAAAAAAAAAATTCTAGTCATTTGTGATCCCAATGATTCAAGGAACAACTGAAGATGCTGCTTGGAGAATTTGTATTTTTTTTTTTTTTTTTTTTTTTTTTTTTTTTTTTTTTTTTTTTTATTGTCTACTGATATAAAAAACGAACTTGATTAAAAATTTAAAGGTGATAATGGATTTGGAACAGTTTGTACAGTTGATGCTGGTTATTATTCACAAGGTTTCTTCTTTTTTCTTTTTTTTCAAAAATGACCAATTGAAATTAAATAAAATTTATTGATTTAATAAAGGAGTATATGTCACGTCCAAAGCAGAATATGCAGCAAAATATAGTTCACAAACTCCCAAAGTATTTGTAATTGGATTTGTGATAGTTGGAAATCCATTTCCTGTGATTGAACATCCATTTCAAGCTCAAAAGAATTATAATGGCAAACCAATAAATGTTGGTTATCAATCCCATTTTACTCTTGGTATGCATTCTTTGACTTTCTTTAATTTAACATTTTCACAATTAATTTTCATGATAATAAAACAATTAATTAATATCGACAATAAAAACAAAAAAAATAGTTGATGGCCAAGACATCAAAACAGCTTTCCCAATAACCAAAACTGAACAATTAAATGAAAAATGGATTGCTGATGAACTAGTTGTTCAAGAATCAAGTCAAATTTATCCATCTTATATTGTGTATTACAAATAAAGCATTGGACATAAATTGATTCCTTCGACTTTCTGAAATTAATCGTTAATTTGAATGAAATTTTTAAAATTTGAATTTGGAAATTGGAGTATATCAAATTATTCAAAAAGAAAAAAAAATTAAAATTTTGTTTTTTTAAATTTTTAATGAAAGTTTTCATTCACTTACAGTTATTTTTTTTTTTGCTATTTTTATTTCACAGAAGGTATAATAATTAAAAATCAATATGCACTTTCATTTCCTCATGAATGTCTTATTTAAGAGATGAAGCATTTTGTTGACATTAAATTGAACATATTCCAAGTCCAAAATTTGATCATTACTCATTTGTTTTTCTAACAAATCATCCAATTTCAAATCCAGTTCGAGAATGGCTTTCTCTCGTCCTATTTATTATTGATAATTGAATTTTCAAAACAAACAAAGTGTCATGAACAGGAAAAAAAAACTATTATTACCTTTGAAATGAAGTGCAATTAAGAAAGTTCCAGCTACTGGTGAAATAAAATTAAAGTAAATGTTTGCTCTCCTAATTATTTTTATTTTATTTTAAAGTTTAGAATGTAAAAAAAATTTATTCTTTTTGAAACCTGTTTTCTGGGACTTCACTTTCTATAATTATTCCATCTTTTTCTAATTGGTTATGTGAAAATTTGAATGGTCCCATTATTTGTGATCCTGTTTGTGCTGAGGTTTGTTGATGAACTCCACCACTTTGCATTCGAACATTTTGTAAATAAGTTCGATAGCTAATTATAAAGAAAAGGAAGAAATGAAAAGAATAATTAAAATTGGGTTTAGTCAGAAAGAAAAGAAAAAAAAAAAAAAAAAAAAAAAAAAAAGAAACCTTTCAATTTGACTTTTTAAATAATTATTATGATCTTTGATTATTTGATAAATAGATTCCAAACTTTCCAATTCACTAAACACCTTTTCTCTGAGTTTTTCCAAGTCCATTAATTCCTTTGAATAGTTTTGAAATTCAAATTTTATTATTTCAAAGAAAAGGAAATTTTTAGGAAAAAAAAAAAGAAAGAAAGAAATAGTACCTGACCAACTTCAGCAGTTAATTCAGCATAATTATTTGAAGGGGAAACTAATCCTTCCGCTTCAAGTTTTTGTAAACCTAGATTAGCAAAATGGAAACAGAAAAAGAAACAAAACGAAATGGGTATCATAAATATGTTCGAGATGAAAGCTGTTTAAAAAAAAAATTACCATCTGCAGCTTGAAGTCCTTTCCTCATCATAACAGGATCTGATTTTGTATTCATTGCAGTTGTAACAACTGCTTTAAGGGATATTGATCTTAATTGTTGAGGAGGTAATGATCGAAGAATTTGAACGATTAAACTTTTTGTATTTTGATAAAGTAAGCTACTAGGAGTTTGTTGAGCTTGAGATGCACCTAATTCGGTCTTTAATGGAGATTCCCATCTTGAAAAAAGTGGTAATTGGATAGTTTTATTATCTGCTTTTGGAAGTTGTTTAGGTGGGGCTCCTAAATCGTTGATAACTTCTCTTAAATGATCATCGGGACCACACTAGCGGTTGTAATTGGAATATTAGAAAATCAATAAAAACATAAATAAAATAAAATAAAAATAAAAGAAATGGAAAATAATTAAATTAAACCAATTCATCAACATGTTTTGAAATCAAGTCGTGAGTATTATATACTTCATTAAGAGTGATAGTTAAAGAAATATCTTTTTTTGTTAAGGCGAGATACTGTTCAATCTAAAAAATATTTCAAAAAGTTTAATTATTTTATTTATTTTTTGGAAAGTGGATAGTTATAATAAGAATCTTTACCTCTAATTGTTCATGAAAATCATCAACTTCACATAAATCATTAAAGAATTTTATCATTCTTTCTTTATTTTCCTCAAGAAAAGGATTTAATGGAAGCATATATTGTTCTTTAGCATAATTTGGTTTATTTGTAAGATTTTGAATCAATTTAGCAACCTTAATAAGAAAAAAAGAAAGGAAAAAAAAAAAAAAAATTAGAAATTTTGAAAACATTTTGAAAAGAAAAGAAAAATACTAAGGTTGTTGTCCTCTTTCCTTGAGCTGATAATGGTTGTTCAATTAACATGTATGCTTGAGGGGTTGCAACTGCAGGATTAATAAATCTCAACATAAAGAAAGATCCAATTAAAGATCCAACGGCAAAGTTATTCATCTCTGGATATTTTTGCTAGAAGGAAAATAATTTTATGTATAAGGGGAAAAGAAAAAGAAGAAAAAAAGAAGAAGAAAAAACTTTAGTAAGTTTTCTGATTTGTTTCGAGATCCATCGAATTCCATAAGGAACTAAATCTAAGGAATCAATTATTACATTGAGAAACATTTCAGAAAGTTCTCTTAATTTTTGAAGGCGTGGTGCAATTAATTTTTGAACATCTAAATTTGAAGCTGCTTCTTCTTGTGTTACTCCTCTCGGTAAAGGACAAGTTTCACCAGTTTCAACTTCAATATCATTGATCATTTGTTCATAAACCTTTTTGAATCAAGCAAAGAATTAAAAATCATAGTTTTTTTTTTTTTCTTTGAAAAAAAGAAAGTAAAACCTTTAAGGGATTGATTTCCAAATTAGTATTTTGTAAATTAATTAACTCTTTAAAACAACTTGAGAGGACTTTTTTGAGATAAGATTGACCTGGTCCTCTTCGAGTGTAAGTTGTCATCATTCTAGAGGCTGGAGTATTTGCTCTCATTAACGTTCCCATTTCACTATCTTCAAATTCCTTCACTAATACAATCTATTTCAATTTGAAATGAAATAGGAGAAACAAAATAAAATAAATATAAATATAAATATAAAAAATAAATTTTTTAAAAAATTAAAAAGAATAGAAAGAAAACCTGAAATACAGTCAATAAAAGATATTCTTCACGACTATCATATTGATTTCCAAATACAGTAAACATAACAGTTTGAAGTAAAGTATCCATTTCAGCCATAGTAACTAATCTAGCCAAATTTGCAATATATTGTGGTTCAGTTTGAAGTAAAAAAAATAAATTTCCATAATGCTGAATTAAATTGAATTGAATGATTGGTTTTAGTATTTTGTAATAAATAAGAAATAAGAAAAATTTCAAACTTGTTTTCTCTTTTCTTCAGGATAATTTCCCATTGGAGTTTCAACATCTTCCAAATTTTTTTCGAAATCCTTGAGATATAACAATCAATAAATGATGACCGATCAAAGATTTTTTTTTTGACATCAAAAGAAATTAAAGAAATAACCATATCTTCTTGTGCTTTTCTGCTTTGGATCAACAAAGCAATACGTGTATCAAGATAACGAACATCTCTTTCCAAAAGGAAATTTTTCTTACTTTGAGTTGAAATTTGATTTTTAAGTTGCTTTAATCTTTTTTGAGCTAGATAATTTTTTTTTAAACAAAAAAAAAGAAAGAAAGAAAGGTTATTTAATGAAAAAGTCAAATAACAAAATAAAAATTATGCAAATAATAATTTTTTTTTAAAAAAAATAAGAAATGAAATAAAAGAAAATGAGGGAAAACATTCAAAGAGAAATAAAAAAAGAGAAATGATAAGAAGGAAAATGAAAAGAACCTTTTGAAAGTTCGTCTTCGACATCATCTTGTTGGTTGGCCAGCATCCACAAAGTACTTACACTGAACCTTCTTTGATCATTATTAGCTGGTCCAGGACCTTGAAGCTTTATCCTTCGATCCATTTTCTTCTCAAAGAGTACTTGAAATTTATTGAATTATTTAAATTGTCACCTTTAAGGTCCCTACAATTGAAAAAATTGAATTTAATTATAAATTTCTCACACAATTTTTTCTTTTCTAGTTCTTCAGTTCGCTTCAAAAATACTCAAAAAATTATTCAAATTTCTTCAATTTTTTCAGTTTTTTTCAATGAAATTATGAATTGTAAGTCATTTCTCATTGATAAGTATTGATAATAGTTGATAATGGTTGATAATGGTTGATAATTATTGATAATTATTGATAGATGTATTATAAAATACAAGTTTTTTCACGAACAACTGAGAAAAATAAAATAAAAACGGGGCCGTTTTTTTTTTTTTTCTGTTTTGTTTTTTCATTTCTTCGAATTATAAGAAAATGTTAGTCGATAATAATAATTGGATACAGTTTTTATGAATTGAAAGTAACTATGAAAAACGATAATCAAATAATAAAAACCAAAACCAAAAATCAAAAAAATTGGAAGGAAATTCGAAAAACAAGAAATATAATGTTTAATTGTGGAATTGGTGTTGATTTCAAATTGGATAAAGTTATCGATAACTCAAAAAACAAAACCAAAAAAAAAAAAAAAAAAAAAAAAAAAAAAAAAAAAAAAACAAAAAATGAGAAAAAAACACAAAATTCATGTAGTGTGGTGAATGAATGAATGAACAAAACAAGAATTGTGTTAATAATGATGAATTAATGTGGTAGCATGTATGTGAGTATGTATGTATCATTGAGTGTATGTGTTTGTTTGTAGCTTTTGAGTTTTGTTTGTTTGTTTGTTTCCAATTCAATTCAATTGTAGCTCTCTCCAATGGATTGAATGTTTAATGTTTTCCTTCCTCCTTCTTGACTTTCCTTTCCTTCCCTCCTTTCCATTTGAATTATTTATCACCCAAAGAACAAACAGAGAAGCAATGTGGGTTATGGCTATGCCTGTATGTTTTTTTTTGTTCATCTTGGGTTTGTTTGTTTGTTTATTTTTTCATTTTTCTTTTTTCTTTTTTTTTTAATTTCTGAATTTTTTTAATTATTTTTTTTAATTTCTGATTTTTTTTCATTTTTTTAATTATTTTTTTTTTTTTTGACCATGACCACTCAAAAAAAA